>Ga0228711_1000697_pt1 | contig 44163 bp, 24 predicted proteins | sample MedpolnodulmetaG_2_FD_177996 | JGI IMG/M metagenome (GOLD analysis project Ga0228711, IMG submission 177996) | Root nodule microbial communities from Medicago polymorpha collected in Santa Monica, California, United States - brown nodules | ecosystem: Host-associated > Plants > Roots > Nodule...
CGCAAGGACTAAACCAAAACAACAAGGACAAAAAAAAAAAAAGATATTTGCAAGGGCTAAAACAAATTTTTTTATCGAAACTATAACCAAAATACTTGATATTTATAGGGACCATGTGCATATTTAAGCCTTAAAAAACAAGATAGATAGATCAAACAATGTCATAATATTTTGTGATATACCATATGAGATTTTCCTTGATAAACAAAAGAAATCCTGTTACACCTATTATTATTTATTTATTTTTGACTATTATTATTATTATGATTACTACCACTAGAGTAAAAATGAACACTACAGTGACGGTCTTTTAACTTTTATTAACAATGAACGATATAAGGCTAAAAAATAGCCTAAAAAATAATCAAATGAATAATAAAATAGGAAGAAAAAAGAGTAAATAGTCAATTACCCTCCCTGAAATTGTACGTTTCGTCAATTACCCCCTGATATTAACAAAACTTCAATTACCCCCCTGAAATTGCACAACGTTAATCAATTTATCCCCTCCGTCAAATTCTTCTGTTAGTCAACATGACGTTTTGCAAATACTCCCTGAAGTTTTGCACTTATGTGCAAAATGCCCCCCGAACTTGAAACTTTATATTATTTTTTCTTATACTTGACTCAAAAGTTATTTATAATTTGAATGGCTTTTTAACTCTAGAAAACATTGTCAACTAATGAGATTTTACAACAATGTAACAATGTCTACATAACAAGGAACGAGGGTTTGAAAGGTTGCACCAGGACTGAAGGAGTTAGTAGCAAGAAACCTTCAAAAATAGCTTAAAACCAAAGATAAACCTTTAATTCTTTGAGTTCTTTGCTCAGTTCAGCAAGTATGGGCTGGGAAAAAAAACTCTGCAGATGCATGATAAACTTGTCAAGTGTAGGAACATGAATCAAGACATAAGTGTAGTAACAACTTGAATCAAGAAATGCATGGAAAATATTTATGATATTCTCAGTCAATTAGGAACAAGCATGATATTTTTTGTCTTAAACAATAAGTTGGCAGATGTGAGATCTAGGCAATGGTCTAAGAGGTTGCTATAAAGATAAAAAGCCATCCTGCATAAGGCATGGATTTGAAAAGTAAATATAAGTTTTTCAGCTCCCCTTTCTGCTTAGAATGCCCATATGATCCGTGTCCCAAATTTTTTTGTTCCTGATCTGATTATATATGTGTAAAAAACTTCTCAAATTCGTTTGTTAAGTGCATAAGTAAAGGTGTATCCATGTTTGAATTTTAGTATGTCAGGATCAAAAAGTACTTCAAATTAAATCAGTATGTGCAAAACATCAGGGGGGATATTTGCAAAATGTCATGTTGACGGAGGGGGTAAATTGACTAACGTTGTGCAGTTTCAAGGGGGTAATTGAAGTTTTGTTAATGTCTGGGGAGTAATTGACGAAACTTACAATTTCTGGAGATAATTGCCTATTTACTCGAAGAAAAAATGTTCCACCAAAATACGATATGTATTACATCATGTCAAGATAATTTTATAATGTTAAATATTGTTCATATTGTTGTTGATTTTTCTATCTTTTGTTGCAGATTATTCCAATTTTAATGAAATTTACGTAATTTTTTAACTAATTATTTAAATAGTTTAAATGAAGGGTAAAAATAAAAGAAAAAGTCCAACTCAAAATAGTGAATCCCCTTTATATATTGTTATACCCCTACTACTTGATCCACCACCAATAGGCAATATTCTAATCTTTAGTGTTCATTAATTTTAATTTTTTTAGTTTCCTACAAGTTCACTCAATTAGAGCTCATCTCATTCTAGGCATTGTGGAGCTGTAAGTATGAACATATCTCCTAACCAAGAATAAAACTTTAGTCCGTTAAATCAAATATACATTGGTATTTTATTTGAATTTCAGAATTTTTTACAAAAAGATAAATACTTATATCATCTTTGCAACAAAATAAAATAAATATTAAAACAATAATGACATATATATGTTTGTTGATTAAAGTTCAAAACAATTTCCATTTCTATGAGTGAAAGCTTCCCCCACTTGGTTGCTTTGTAGTTCTTTCTTGTTTAGGGTTTCGGCCTCTTTGTGATTAAAAAAAATTGTTAATTTCAAAATAAACTAATAAGACATATAAATGACATATCATTTGTTATAAAAAAAAAAATATGGATAGGAAAAAGTAACGCCACATGCTTTGAGGTAAACAAATAGTAAATAAATTATGAATGATAAATTTGACAAACAATTTTAGACCAAATGATGCCATGAAAACAAATTAAGGAGAGTTAAACTTTAAACAAATGAACCTTCAACAATGTATAAATAAACTATCAACAAACAGTTGAAGCCTAAGAGTGATATGAAAGACTATAAAGACAGTAGCTGAGGCCCTTGTTAGCTGTTCTACCTACCTTGGACCTTCATGATACTGATGCATTCTTTTGATTATATTTACAAAATAGACAAGGAAATTTAAACACTAAATGCTATGCATGATGATGATCATAAATTAGACGATAAAAACCGTTTAAAGAATTGATGATTAGCACAAACAGTTAACCAAGATCAATGTCGACCCGTTCTGGATTTACCCTTTCGGTCTGGTTGGCAACAAGTTCAATTCCTAGCTGTCCTTTGTCTCCAGCACCAAATGCATAAAGCTTCCCTGATTCAGTGAGAGCAAAGGTATGAGCATTCCAGTATATGGAATTAGTTAGACTAATCTGTACCACCCTTTCATTGATCTGTTTCAGTGATGTCACAAGCTCTGGATTTAGCACATTTGCATGTCTGTTGCCCTGTAATCATAACATTAACAACAAAAATATCACCATTATCAATATGTCTAACAAATATTTGAATTGAAATTATTTAGATTATTAGCTTATAACTGAATTAAGCACCAACAGACACATACACCAGACATGACACTAACACATAGACACCGATAAAATATAAGCTATTGAATGTATCCACTTGTACCACTGTTTAGTCAGAAGTATCAAACAGCAAACATGCTTTCAATTTGATGTGTCGGTGCTACATTGCTGTCTAAATCTACATACATTATTTAGATTATTGGTTATTAATTAACAATTCGTGAAATGCATGATGTGGCCTTCATACATGATCATGGAATAAATGAATAAATAAAGCTGACCTCTGCATCAATTACTGCATTATGTCCGAGACTAGCAGATTCTCCACAACCAAATGAATAAACATCACCATCTTCAGCAACCACGAAGGTTGTGTAATCTCCTGTTGCAACATGAACAGCTTTGACATTGGTCAATGCATCTACTACCTTAGGTGCTGCTTCACATTCTTCATTCCCATGTCCCAAACAACCGTATCGGCCCCATCCCCATGTGCAAACGCGGCCATCCCGTCCTACCACAGCGGCGTGCCAAGCACCGGCTGAAATAACCATGGGTTGAAGGTTTAGCGTCTGGAACTGTTCGATCAAACGAGGGAACTTCTCATCAGTTCTTGTTCCGTGTCCTAACTTGCCACCCAAGCCACATCCAACTGAGTATACTGACCTGCAAGTTGTCAAGGAAGCATGACATACAAAACATTCAAATACAACAAGAATGAAGTTACATGTATAAACTAGTTAACTTAAGAATAAGAATCAACAATGTTTGACCCCTTCATGAATCTTAAGCGCGAAGATTCTTACAAATTTGAATTAGGCCTAACTCAACCCTACAAAAATCAGCTTGTAAGGTGAGAACTACTCATCATTTAAAAACACAATTTCAGACCTTATCTAATTAAATGTGAGACTCTTAACAATGATATATAGACTGTAAATACATGCAAGAAATAAATTACGATATGTGATTGGAGCTTACATTCCACTTGGTTGACAAGCCAGGCAAAGAAGGTAGCAATATCCGGCAGCAATTTGCACTACTGGTATGTCTTCTAAAGCTCCTAATAAAGGATGAGGTTCCATATCATTTGAGTCGGTGTGATGGCCAAGTTTGCCATCACTACCCCAAGAAAATGTATAAACCCTTCCCTCTCTTGACAATACAGCTGTAAAAAAGTTACCAATTGCAGCTTGGACAACAAATATGTTTTTCAAAGATTCCACCAACCGTGGAGCTGTGACAGTTTTAGATCCTTGACCTCCATATTCAGCTTCCCCAAAAGAATCTTTCCCAAATGCATAGACCTGTCCAGAATCAGTGATCAACATTGTCCTCCCAGCACCAGCAGCAGCTTGTATAATTCGAATGCCTTGCAAAGTTCTGAAACATAACGAACTTCCATTAACTTTTAAATCAACTACAAGATCACTTTCCACTTAAACTTAAGTTTACATGTTACAACCTTATTGGCTTTGGTCGCCATTCTTCTTCGGTGGTGCCATGACCGAGTTGTCCTGAACTGTTAGATCCAAATGAATAAACATCCCCTTTAGATGTCACAGCAATGCTGTGACCAGGACCTGCGATTGCCTGTGATTTCTCCCTCCTACAACATGCTTCTCCAGCCAACAAATACCTCAGAACCAACTTCCAAGAACCTCCACACCTTTGCTTCAAATCTTGCCTTTCTTCTGTTGTCATTGGCTTAAAGATGGCTCTCTTCATGCACATGTCAAATGCAGCAAGCTCGGATAACGACAGCGCAAAGTCCGGAGCAAAGTTTGCTGGCTGCCTGAAGAAGGAGCATGTTGCCTGCAACAGACACATAACAAAACAAAGCCAGCAGCATTATTTGCATTAGTAAATTGGTAAGAGTTTAAAGGGGATGCAGTGACAATGTAAACCAAATTTACACATGCATCCAATGAGAATCCACTATTCTGACTTGTCAGAACACTGTTGTAATTGAATCTTAAAATTAATGATATGAAGTGCCAAAATAAAATGTTCTCATTGGATATCAATGTAAATCAGTTTTACGCTGACAGTGTACGCCCTTTAATCTCAATCGGTAAAGATAGCATTCAATTCAAGAACATCAACTTGATAGATGAAATACATATAAGCATAGATATAACTTGCCTCTAGTTTAGCAAGGTCTTGAGGATCCAAATCACATGATGTAAGGACATGGAGGACAATAGAGGGACTAGCAGACAAAGGAAACTCTCCCGGAGTAGAGTTTCCTAAGCATTGGCGTTGTTGCCGTTGAAATGTTGGAAGTGGTGTGGCAACAACAATGGCAGTAATTGTCTGGTCAGTGATGTTATGGTATTGGATAGTTGGGGTTCCGCTGGTTGTGGCATCCATGGGCACTGCAAAAACTCTAAGCAGTGCCCTCAAACTTTGCAGAAGAAAATATCTAAGTTACCAAAATATGTGCAAATTTATTATTACTACATTTAATTAATTGATTGATTCCTATGTTTCTCAAATTATAGAATGTGAAACTTTACATATTAGTATTTTACTAACTTGCAAAAAAAGTGTACCTCAAAAATATAATTCACTAGCAAATCTCAGGTCTCAAACCTACAAAGAGAAACATGCTTAACATTTAACATAAACTCATTATGTGACACAAGGAAAAAAGAAAAAACTCAATTTTATGATCAAATTTCTAGGTTGATCATAACATCATTAATCATGAACTACAAGCACAAAAAGGCATGCATTTAGATTTTAGACCCACCAAATCATGAACCTCCAAATTCATAGGAGGATCATAAAGAAAAATAAAATCACTTTCCAAATACAAAATTAAAAAACAAAAAACAAAATCCTGAGCCAAATTAGAAAATCATCACCGATCGTTTAAAAAAAACTATGATTAGATATTAGATGATGACCCAGATGAATAAAAAGCATGAAAAAACGGAAAAAGGTAAAGGGTATTTGAAGATGAGTCAAAAGATGAAAACTTTGAGGAGAAGTATAGTATTTCATTCTTCTAACGTGTTGGATATTCCAACAAAAGAAAGGAATTTTTTCAATTATTTGTGATCAAAGTTAAAAACTTTAATCACGTGAAGTCATCGTGATTCATCAAAGTAACATCATCACAGTAAAAATCAAAAATCAAACCAGAAAATTCATCTTCCATTTTCATGGTTGAACACCCAAAAACAGGGGATTAATAAAAAAAAATTAATTTTTATTTATTATTTTGTGTGACTTTTTTAGATCAGAGAATTATTAAGGTAATTCAATTCAACAAGAACACTTGCTGAATACGCAACCAGAAACAAAAAGGTCAAAAAAAAAAACAGAAAATTCAGGGAAACAGAACACAATCATATGAAGAACATGTTTCCGATGAGTGGCATTACGATCGTGACAGATCGGATTATAGAAAAGCATGGAAACGATGATTACATAAAACAAACATGAAGAAATTCTGAAACGGTGTTTGCATCGGTTGAAGAGAATCTGATGATGTTTTTGTGAAAAAGTTGCAAACTTTGGATGAATGAAACAAGGATTGAAATGGGTTTTTGATGGATTAACGTTGGAGTGTGTGTGGTGTTTTGTTTTGAAGATGATGATTAGGAGGAGGAGGTTGAGAGATAGAAGGAGAGAAAAGAGAGTTTTTTAGTTTAGTTTTTTTTAATTTGTTTTTGTTTGAATGAATGAGATGGAATGAATAATTTTAGCTTTTATCCTCTCTTCTCTTCTTTGCTTTCCATTTTTTATATTTATGATTTATTGATTTATGAGTTGATGGTGATGATGTGTCACTTTGGCAACAAAGTTGAAATTTATCTACATTTTGACAGTTTACTAGTTTGCACTTTGCACCACAAATATTTTATATGATCGTCTACATAAAAAAAAATTAAAAATTGCAAAAAAAGTAAATAACTTATTGATTAAACTAAGTAAACTGTGTATGATACGAAGAAGGAGGGTCAAATTGTTGCGCAAGAGCAATTATTGCTGAGTTGTTGTGTTTTTGAAAGACTAACTAGTTTTTTAGAGAAAATTTATGCTAATTATATATGTGTAGGCATGCTCATTGACACGTGTAAATTTTATCTCCACGTCATTATATCATTTTATTATTATTAATTAAACCAAAATATTTATGCTTTTTCTACAAATATTATAGGAGATATAGTTAAAATAATAGTAATAACTGGCAGATCAATTTATTTATAGTTGCCGGCTAATTTTCCAAAAATAAAAAAGCTAAAACAAAACATCCATGCATTAATACCTACTCCTTTTGTGTTGTCCCTATATATAAGTATTTATTTGATAAAAATTTATATTTAAATATAACTTCACTTTCAAATTATTAAATACATTTATTGTTTTTTTTTGACTAAATTTATTGATTTTTCTCTTACTTTTTTAAAGAAGTTAAACTAACCCCCTCAAATTGGCACCAGAGAGAATCGAACCTGAGACCTTGAGGAGGAGCACACTCCCAGGTTCCAAGCCAATACCACTAGGCCAACCTAAGTGGGTTTGATTTTTTTCTTACTACCTTCGTCCCTAATTATAAGACCCTTTTGAGAATTTTTTTTGTCCTTTTTTATAAGATTCTTTTGCTATTTCCATCTACATTAGTTATTTCTTTACATACATGCCCCTATTTATTATACACATTTTTCTCCAATCAGCAATAAATAACATATGGAAAACATAAATTAACTATCCCTCTTAAGGATAAAATTGTAAAAACAATAGTGATTACTAACAACTTTAATACAAATATCCATTTTCTTAATTCCCGTGATTTTAACAAAAGGGTCTTATATAAGAATGGAGGTAGTAATAAACAACTAATTAATATCAATTTGTCAAAAAAATCTAATTAATATCACTAAATGCTTTGAAATATGAAAAGTAAAAATTTACTCGACTTAATTACATTTATACATAAAATAGACACGTTAACTACAACATCAACTTTTCTTAATAAGTGTGAAAAAACAATAAGAGTTTGTATTAAAGAACATAGGAAATATGTGTATGTCTGAGTTAATGAAAGTTGACTCAATCGATAAAGAGAAATATGTGTATGTCTGAGTTAATGAAAGTTGACTCAATCGATAAAGAGTTGACTCATCTGTAAGATTGTAGATTCAATTTTCGCTAATGTAAAGATCTCTTTATTGGAGATATGTAATCGCCTCGGTAAACACTATTTGATTATTGAGGTCTATCTTGATTATTCATGGGCTTAAACCCATCTCAACAAAAAAAAATTATTCACCATAATAAAAAAATTGTACTAATCTCCTGATTTTAGTTTAAGATGGGTCTGCTGGTATTTGTTTTATAGTTAAGTCGATATTATAAAAACTGGCCATTAAATATTATTAAGATTCTTGTACCCAAAAAAAAAATTATTAAGATTCCCTGAAAAATATATTATTAAGATATAAATGATAAAAATGTGCATTTTTAATCAATAAACATTCTTATTAAAGATATCATGTGTTGTGCTTTTAGAATGAATTACTATAAATTATTCACAATTTTATTTAGAAGATAAAAAAAATAATGAATTTAATTTATTGATCAATAACAAACATTTACCATGCTTTCTCAAAAAAAAAACATCTATAATGTGTATGATTTTATAATAAATTATAATTATCAGTGACAAACATTGATATTTTTTAACTCATATGTGATTTTTATAATAAATTATAATTATAATATGTATGATGTTGTAATTTTTTATGCATAAGTGATAAACATTAGTTAGGTATTTTCATTTAAGAGTAAAATAAAATAGAGTAAAAACTTGTGAAAAATAAATGAAAAAAAGAGTCAAAATGAAGTTAAAGAAAGAGAGAACACGAGGGAGAATAAAATTTTGTGAAATAAAAATAGGAATTTATGCAGTGGCGGAGCCAGACAAAAAATTATGGGGTGGTCGCAATCAAAATAAACTAAAATATATAAATCATATAATATACAATACGACCCATTTCGGTTCCGTTCATCAAAAAATTAAACTCATAAAAAAAACAAACTACATGACAAATACTCATAATGATGCCTTACACGTCCCGGGTGACTTGGAATCATCAATAATTGACCGGGTTAACTCAATGTCATCCGGGTTAACTCTGTTAACCTTAGAACGATGAAACCAAATAAAAAACCAAATTTGTATTCCCTATTCTCCATCAAAACAGTTTCAATTTTAATTTTTGTAATTCAGTTTTGATTTCTTCCCTTTTGTTTTGACTACGGTTATGGAAAATTGAAGGTGAAACCAAATAAAAAACCAAATTCAACACCAAACAAGACATTAGGATTCGAAAATCAAAGTTAAAATATGAAATCAGTAGGATTTTGACTTACAATTGTCAATTAGGGTTTGTGCCTTTGTGGAAAGATGGAGTCGGAGAAGGACGAAATTGATACTGAGTGATGGATTTGAGAGAAGTGTGAGTGACAGAAGGATCAGAAAAAGGAAATGCCTTTGTGGAGGAAGTGTTGAACGCCCATGGCCGAGGCGGGAGAGTGAAAAGTGTTTTCTTTGTTTGTCGCCAGAGAGAAGAAGGAAAGAACATCTTCAGAAAAAATTTGAGAATGGGCCACTTGTAATTTTCATTTTGAGTCGGGGATAGTATAGTAATTTCCTGTATATAAAAACAAATTTAAATAAAAAAGAATGGGGTGGCCGTGGCCTCCCCTTGTCCTTGAGTGGCTCCCCCACTGAATTTATGGAAGATGATTTGTCATTCAAAGAATCAAAATACAATTTGATGAGGCACCCAAGATTACTCTACTCTCACAAAGGTACTAACTACCCTTGTGATGGGGAGAACATTTTAAGCGGTATATAATTTTATTTTTACTTGTTTAAAAAATAAATAAACTACGATAAGATAATCCAGTCCAGTCAATTTATTCAAATAAAAGGAAAAACACGAGGAATAAGACCCAAACATAAAGTATGGAATAATAAGCATGCTAATCAACAAGAGAATAATCCACCTCATATCATATATGTTTAAAACACTAATCCAAATAAGGTTGTTCTGAAGCGGAATGTAGAGGTGGATGTTCAGTAAGTAGAAAAGGAAGAATTAATTCTGGCATTTTATTGTCATCCCCTTTATACAACGTGTATTTGTTATTGGCAAGATCGATGACATACACAAAATATACATGGGTTTCTCAGTGCATAGTACTTTTTCCTTGGAGCATAAAATAATGCAATGTCACCCAAAGTTTCCAACTTGACATAATCCATGGTTGAGAAGTCTATCTTGTAAACATTAAATGTTATCTTGGACATAATAGTAAGCACCAAGAGATGTCCATCACAACTAACGAACCTTATGTGTGAGTAAGGAGTAGAAATCGCACTAGGAGTACTCTTCAATTCTAAAAAATTTATATTTGCAGAGTTCAAGTTGAGTATCCCTATGCTGGCCTTGACAGTGACAACATATATGGTATTGTGCAAAACAACAAAGTCAACAACCTTTTGTGGTGTCAAATAAGTAACCCAACCACAATTTTAAGATTGGTAGACATGCAAATTGTCAGAATTTCTACATAAAACCACCAAGACAAATTCCTCTGAGCCTCTAGAAAAAACAAGTAAGACTAGGCAAGCAAAACAAGAGAAATCAACATTAAAGGTTAAATTTTTGATTACCATCTTTCTTCTTGTAAATGGATTAATTAGTATAAATGAATTATCTAACCCAGTCATGACAAAATATCCGTTAGAAGATCCTTGATACGTAAATAGGTAGAAGTTATTGATCATCTTTGACTGATAAACTTTACAGTGATGCAAGTTGAAGAAGAAAAAAGATTTCTTAAAATATAAAGACCTTCAGACAAGTAACGGTTCTTGGGATGTCATGAAATTCCTCCAATAAATTTTATGAAATTCCCGCCAATTCTTGCACACAATACCAAATTGAAAGAGGTCATCAACATCTAGCATTCTTGAAATGGTATCAAGCAAATCCCAAGGAAGTTGACAATTATGTGCTACCTTCTTCGCTTTTTTCCCTTTACATCACAACAAATGACAAAGTTAGACGGTTTACAAGCATATGTTTTTCTATCTCTATATTTATGAAACATGATTCTTTTTATTTATTTTTGTCTCATAATATCGCATAAAATTAGGGGACAAAGAAAGATTTATTTCTCCATTTTTCCAAACAAAAATCGAGACCAACATGTAAATTTAATAATTATGTTTTTTGCTTAAATTTCACTTTTGGTCCCCCCTATTTTTAGAAATATGAAGTTTTGCTCCCCCTATTTTAAAAGACAACATTTTGCTCCTTGAATTTTAAACTTTTATGAGTTTTGGTTCCCTACCCTATTTAAAGTCAATTTTACTAATGTGTCCTTGTCCACTTATGATGTGAACAATTTTTTTTATAAATGTCATTAATAATTTGTTTAATTTAATAAGAAACATTTAAAACTAAAAAAAATAATTTATTTTCATCATCCTCATCAATTGTGTTCTTCATCATCTTCATTCATAAACCCAAGAAATTTCTTCAAAAAATTATATCTAATACTTTAAAATGACTTTAATTAAAATCAATAAACTCAAACAAATCAAAATCATCTTCAAATTGAAAATCAAATTCACCAAATTATCAATATACCTCAAATCAATCCTCATTCTCCACTCCAGCTCAATCCTTCTCTTTCACATTATTTATTCTCATCTTATTAACGGTAAAAAAAAAAGGTTAGGGTTTAGTACAAAGTGATCAAAATGATGAAGACAATTGATCAAGATGATGAAAGATTAAAGGAATTATTTTTTAGTTTGAAAATGTTTATTATTGAATTAAATAAATTAGTAATATATGCAAGGTCTGAGGTTCAAATCTTGGGCACCACAAAAAAAAAATAGTAATAACATGTATACAAATTTGTCCACCAAGACGCTGCCATATCATTAGTTGACAAAGTTACATCACTAAAATTGACTTTGAAATGGGATGGTGGACCAAAATTCATGTAAAAAATTTACATGAATTTTTACATGAATCCAGCCGAGTCAAACTCAGATTCAGTTCGGCTCGACTCGATAAAAATTAGATCGGCTCGAAATTCGACTCGAGTTCGTAACGATCTTTTTTTTTCAGCTCAAACTCGACTCGATTCAAGCTCACGAACAACTCGGTTCGGCTCGATAACTCGAAACAAAAGAACCAAAACTAAAAAAAAAAAAAAGATTTTTTTAAATGAAAATGTATGCCAAAAAAAAGCCAAACACCATAACAATAGAACCATGCGATTGGCTGAGAACAAATTTGTTCTTAAAACCAAGTATCAGGCAATGCATTAATTGGTGAGTATTTTAGCTTTTCTTTTATAGCCAATCCAGCTCTCACTTGTTTGAAATGAAAACTTACCGATGTGGGACTATTCTCATATAATGGTTTCATAGTTTGAAGCATTTTTGTACATCGTTATGTTATAGTTCTAAACATTCATGTCACTTTTTTATTTTGAAAGCCATATCTTTTTTTACAGCACAATTTTATGCCTCTTAATTTTTATTTTATAATAATAATATATATGTAAAATTGTTAATATATTGGTAATTGTTTTAACAACAGGGTGATGATTGATGTAACAATGCCTAACAAACTTGAAATTTAGTTAATTTTTTTCATAATATCTTCATGTTTAGGAACCTATGTTTTTAATTTAGTGGGCTAATTTAAGTAGTATGATACAAGTGTGTGAGTGTGTGTGTGTATATATATATATATATATATATATATATATATATATATATATATATATATATAATTGAGTTGGCTCATGAACCAAACGAGTCGGACTATATATATAGCTCAAGTTCAATTCATTTATTTAACGAGCTTAATTTTCAACTCAAGTTCGACTCATTTGGTTCATGAACCGAGTTCAACAAACTAATTACCGAATCGAATCTCGAACTATTTTCGAGTTGGTTCAGTTCATTCTCAGCCCTATGTAAAATGCTTGTTATTAAAATCGGGGGACCAAAACTTAAATTTTCTAAAAATAATTAAGGGGATCAAAAATGAATTTAAAACATTATTTTATGTGAGTAGTTTACTTTCCCATTTCTTTGATCATACCACTTTATAGCATTTGCAAACAATATAAGTAGACCAAAAAGCTAAGCCAAACTAAGTAAACCAAGTATATGATAGGAAGAATGAATCTCAATTTGAGATGGATAAGTTGGATGAAGTTTTGCATTTTTGGAAGCTCAATGACTGTACTAGTTAATGGCAACTAGACAAAAAGGACTTCAACAAGTAGATCCCCTTGCTCCATTTTCGTTTTTACTAGTGATGGAGGGACTAGAAGGATTGGTAAACAAAGCTAAAGAAATAGGCCTGCTGACAGGTTTCAAGGTCAATCAAAATATACATATGTCGCTGCTCCAATTTGCCGATGATACAATACTGATTTATGATGAATTGAATGAAAATCTATGGGGATTGAAAGCCATACTCAGAGGCTTTGAATTTGTCTCTGGCTTAAAAATAATTTTTGCAAAAAGCAAAGTGATCAGGATTAACTTGTTGGAACTTATGTTTGGGGTCTGCTGCAATAACTTGACCAAGAAGATGATGAAGATGAACATGATGAAGCGTGCACATAAATTCCAAAGATTGTTGTATATCTTGATTGTTAGGAAGATGCTATTGCACTTAAAACCTGAAAAGTTTAATGGTTATGCATGTAAAACTCAAAGCGCATGGGGTTGCCACACTAACCTTTAGGTTCGATTCGCCCTCACCAATAACTGTATATTGGATGCAATAAGGAATGACCGGCGAATCCCCTTTAGGATACTATGAGTTCCTTGACGTGTATTGCACAACCACACCAAGCGTATCTCATAACAATATTTTACAGATTTATGGTTCCAGTAATTCACTCATGCATTAGAGAATTGATAGATGATTTAGAGTAAGAGAATGATGGAGAATTATGTTGTTAATGTAACAAAATTCTGTCTTCTGTTTTGTGTCAAACTAATGCCCAGATGTCAAGCATTTATAGTGCATTATATGACCCTTTACATGAGAGAAAACACCCCTTTGACTTGAATCAATGGTATGGTTCATTAAGCACCCTTTTGTCAAAGGTTATGATCATACACACTTGAATCAATGCTAAAGTTTATTAAGCATCCCTTTGCCAAAAGTTATAATCATACTAGACTTTTGACCCGTGCATCGCACGGGTCTGACGTATTGTTTAGTATTCGCATAAATTATTTATAAATCAACACATATTAAATAAACTATCTATCTTATAAAATGTTACCCAATGGCTAAAGTGTTGAGACGTTAAATGAGTGTAAGAAAGAGATCCATTAACAGAATTATTGTATTGTATCATATGAGGTAGGAAAATAAGATAATTTGTTGAGCAAGGATTGGATCAATAGGAGCGATCTGTTTTTTCAAAAAAAAATAGGAGCGATCTGTTTTTTCAAAAAAAATAGGAGCGATCTATTAACAAAATAGGAGCGATCTCTAATTTCAAAAAAAAATAGGAGCGAAAATAGGATTGAATTGGATTTAGGAGTGATCTGTTGTTTTTGATTTCAGAAGTATTTGAAAATAACATTTTGATTAAATTAAATAGGGTTAATTAAATAAGGGTAATACAGTAAAATTAATCATTGAAGTTAGATTAAATTTAGGGCAACATTTTGTGATCGGGTTAACTTTAAGGAATAAGAGATAAGAGATTTCAGAAGTATTTGAAAATAACATTTTGATTAAATTAAATGGGGTTAATTAAATAGGGGTAATACAGTAAAATTAATCATTGAAGTTAGATTAAATCTAAAGTAACATTTTGCGTTCGGGTTAACTTTAAGGAATAAGAGATACACTTGAATCAATGCAAATGTTCATTAAACACCTATTTACCAAAAGTTTCAATGTATATGAAATATTTCCATGAAGAGTTACAACTCTTAGTGAAGAGTTACAACTTTTAATCTAAAGTGATTCCATTATTTTGGAAATCACCAACATAGCTTAGATGACAGATCCCTGAACGTTGCAGCTGATTTTGTGTGTTATGATATTGGCACAATGCCATTCAAATTCAGAGAAGCGTTAACCTGGAAATCGATGGTGGATGGAATAAGAAATAAATTAACTACATGGAAGGAAAAACATCTTTATTTGGGAGGGTACATAACGCTAATTAACTCGGTGTTGGCAAGTCTCCCATTCTACTTCTTTTGTTTTTAAAGCGCCGAACAAGTGATAAATGATTTGGTGCCGATCTAGAGGAAATTTCTATGTGATTTCCCCTACAGAAATAAGCTTTCATCCCCTTGTTCTTTTTCATCATGAACAAATCATGATGGTATAATTAACAATGCAGTTCTCATACAACAATTACAATAAAATAAAAAAAAGAAACATCCTAATTGTTGTAGATGTAAATATAGTTTACCTAGTGGTGCCAAATAGAATGACAAAATAATAATTTGTATGCCTGATAAAGTAGCCCAATTCAAACTTAAATAGAGTCCTAGGGTGGCTTGATGGTTAACACCAACATAGGTCAGATGATGGCAAGGGTTTAGGATAGACATCAACCCTAACTCAAGTACATCACCTTAAATGTTGGGGAATGTTAAAACTTTTGTAAATCTAACTCAATTCCTTTAATGATTTTGTTTTTTGATACAATTATAAGAGGGAAGGATTCCTTAGTTTAATAGCAACCATCGTTTTTTTTGTTTTTGAGCAAAGTATAGCAACCATCGGTTGTTACATAAAATATTTGTATCAATTCATGAATGTATAAAAATATAAAATAAACTATCAACATATGTGAAGTACAATAATTATAAAATAAAAAAATAAAAACTACTAACCAGTTTTATGAAGTCTGATTGCATGATGCTTCATGTAAGTGTTGAATCCTAAGATTAAATGATTATGCCCTAGAAGTACCTTATTCATCCTTTGTTTGAATTCTTGAACTGAAAGTCTGGTGACACGATGATCATTCATCCAGGTCTTGAAATCATGTATCTCTTTTATAAACTCAACTACTCTTTCCTCTTACCATGAAATAAAGCTTTTACTTCCTGGACAAACCCTATTCAAGATTTTGCAACTGGAAATGTTATTTCATGTTCATTTGCCATGGAGGCTGATTTGTGATTTCATTCCTTAGACCATCTACAATGGGGAGTCCTTCCTCTGTTTAGCACCATGCTAATTAGGCACTAATTATGATTCACTGCAGTCACCTTTTTCACGCAGTCACACATTTATTACATTAATAACTGTTTGATCTTGATCAAATAGCTCAGAAAAAAAGTATTTAATTTTTATTTATAATTATGTTCTCAAATCAGAACCGTCCGATCATGATCGGACGACCGAGAATGCATGACTGCGTGAATGTGGCAAATTGCTGACTGCAGTCAATCGCGGTCCATTAGCACCCCCATTGTGACACCAATTAATACGTGCTTATAAATATGAGTGTTTTTATAGGCACCCTCTCTCTCCTCATGGGTCCTACATGTACAATTAATTCTATTTTTTTCCCCTCAAACTCAATATTTGTAGTATTTTAATATAAAAAAGTAAATTATACATTAGTTGCAAGAGAAATATTTAATCGATCAACATTAAATTTTCAACAAAAAACTTTTTTTAAAACAACAAATATTTACCCATTTGAATGAGGAAAAAACAAAACAAACATCCAGCGATTGGATTTAAACAAAACAACAAATAACTTATCATCATTTATAGTTTATTGTTTTTTCAAGTTTTAACTTTTTTTTATAATTTATAATTAAATTACTTCAATATTTTAAAATCATATAATTAAGAATGAATATATAAATTATTGTTAAAATTTAATGATATAGAGTTATTATAGGGACCCAATTAATAATTATTTTGAGGTGCTGAGTTGTAGAGATTGAGTGTTTATTAAGTACTTCCTCCGGTCCTTTTTACAAGAAACAATTGACTTTTTAGATACATTAAATAAATTATGTATTTGGTTTAGATTCTAGTCTAGATGCATAAATTATTCAATGTATCTAAAAAGTAAATTGTTTTTTGTAAATAAGACCGAAAAGAGTATTAATTATAAAATGAATGACGTGTACAGTTGGAGTCCGTTTAAACACCCAAATGGAGTGCTGCATTGTGGATGATCTTAGTTTGTTCTGATTTTCTCTCTTTCTAATTTACTTTACTTAATTGTTTAATCCTTCGTGGAAGTCTGTTTTCTAAGTTCAACTTTACAATAGAACAAAAGATTGTTAGACAAACATAGTTTTTATTTTAATCAAAGAAGCTAGCATACTAATACATGGTGATGGATGTTTCAGTTGCTTTTTCGGTGCTTCATGTATTTGCAGAAGAAGTAACTTGTCTTTCTAGGTTGTTCTAATTGGTGTGTAGTAGTCTACTGGTGCCAAGGTTTTTAATTTTGCTGGTGTTAAATGTGTATTATAATCTTGTTTCTCTTGTAATTGACACCAATGTATTTTTATTTAGATCCTTTAGGTGAACATAGTGATAAAAAAAAAAAAAAAATCACTCCGTGGAAAACGTGACCGAATTGCAATGTAAAAAAATGGATTTTCATTCACATTGTGAAGCAAAGAATGCATGTTGGGTCCTCTTAAGTTAATTACTCCTTGTAGCTACCTCCCTACAGTACAACTCCACGATCATGGATGATTGGGGTAAGATACTCTCCATTTATAATTTTTTTTCATTTGTTGTAATTTGGAGAGAGATAGACACAAAAAATTAATGATGGTGGGATCGACTTAGTGATAGGATCCATCACTTATTTTTTTGTGTTTATCTCTCTCCAAATTACAACAAATGAAAAAAATTATGAATGGAGATGATTTTTACCCAGATGACTAACCCATCAATTTTCAATTTTTATTAGGTAAATTGTCACTTGTCTCCAACCAATAAACACTGCCAATCATTTAATGAATCCATAATAATCAAAAAAATTAGAAATACATTTAATCCTTCAAAATAAAAAAATTTAGAAATACTATTTGAAAAAAAAAAACTCTCAATAAAAAGTTAATAGGCAATTAGGCATTATTATATATGTTGTAATAAACAACTTAATTAAATCCCTAAAAAAAACTTAATTAAATATTCATAATATAAGCGCTTCGTCGTAAAAGTGTTTGTGTATAAGTTATTTTTAAAGAAAGACAATTGTTGTGTTTGGATTCACGGCAGGAGAACCAATTGCGCGTCCCAAGGCATAAAAAAACGTGAAAATATAGAAGTTGTGAAAGGTAGCTTTCACGTTAACGCAGCTCACTGCCATGATTTTCCATAAAGTATCGCAATACCAAACGCACTAAATATCTACTTCACAAACCGGTTTCGCAGCTTGTTTAAGACCGAACCATAAATTTTAAAAAGTAAGCTCAAAACAATGTTATAAGCTGTGTCTTTCACAAGCATTGTTGCAACCTCAAAGGAACAAGTGCTTGTGTCATTGTCATTATAAATGTTCAAATAAGTAAATTTAAACCATCTCAACAAAGTTTGAATTTTGTCTCATGTTTATGTCGGATGGATAAGTTTGAATTCATTTTTTAATACCAGAATCGTACGGTACTACAATACATTAATGAAACTGGAGCTCAAACTCAAACGCAACGTCAACTTAGAAGTCAAAAGTGCATGTGCTGAACATACAATAGCCAATGTTACATGAAACTGGCCTAAATCATCGAAACATTCTACTCCCTCCGTCCCGCAATAAATGACTTATTTGAAAATGTGTAATTTTAACTATATTTTTCTACTAATATACAAAGATAAATAATATCATATAAGATGTCGTTAGATTTGTCTCGATGAGTATTTTCAAAATATCAAATTTTCATAATTTTTTCTAATATATTATTTAAGATATTCAAGCTCAAAATTATGCATTGGCGTGCATAATAAAGTCAATTGTGTCAAGTATTAAGCGACGGAGGGAGTAATAATTTGCGTCAACAAATAAAATATGGCATGTAAAAGTGGTCATTTGCTAGAACACGTAAGTTCTTGGATAGCCAGAACACGTAATCTATCTAAAAAGCATTAAATCCATACTTCGTAAAAAAAAAACATAAAATCCATACATTATCTAAAGAGGGTATCCGACCTTTCAAACTTTTCATCTTGCCTTCTAAATTCTTAAAGTGATTTTGATGTTAGACTTTAAGCCTACTTTTGATTAACTTCAATTTTTCTTTAAGAACGTAACCTCCACACCTGATACTTGTGTCATGCATCACTGCCCAAGACTTCAACATGCAAATTGGTTTAGAACCCCAGTTATCCTCATCGACAATCAACATAATTGGATAATGACCAGACATACCCCTTAACAAAGCATCTTGCACCAATTCTCAGATAATCGAAATCTATCAAGCCTTCTCATGGTGAACCCATCTCCTCGAAACCACAAGAACGTAACTTTCTCCCACATAGCGGCAAATCTTACAACATACCATCTTCATGACGCTTTGTTGAAATCATTTGCAATTGGCAATCATTGTTCGCTTGTATGCTCTCGGTACTCTTATTTTTCTCATTGCTTACTTGACTTTTTCTATCGGTGCACTTTTTTTTCATATGGATCTTTCGACAATCTATACTTTTCTTTCCGCAAATCATGATTGAATCACAAAAAATCATGAGTTTGTATTATACATTTTTCCACCAATTTTAACTAAGCAGTTAATAAATAAGTAAAATACCCTTTAGATTGACGAGTATATTTGCAGACGAATGTGTGAGGTACAACAACACTACTTGGAAAAATAACATGTTCTTTCATTATAATGTTAGACTAATGATTTTTTCCAAAGGTAGAAAGGTATTTTTATGTGCAACCTATAAATGCTGTACAAGGAAAAAATTCAATGCCATGGATAACAAATACGAAATCAAAGGAGTCAATCTTGTATTACATTGATATTAATGAGTATCAACAATCCATTGAGATTGAGGACATGGAGTTGATTGATGTTTCAATGGTTGGAAAAGAGGTTTCATGGTACGTACATGTTTTGATGTTATGAGCCGAATCGATGCATTCTTTGTATCTAAAGATCTTATCAGAAAATAGAAAATTAAAGGTTTATTTAATACAGTGATAACCATGATTAATTATAGGTACATGAAACATGTGAAGAATTATAAACAAGTTGGCGCAAACGTGTAGAAAGAATAATAATACATTCACTTTTGGGTGAAATAGAACTTGTTGCCTTGGTAAAATGTGAGGATTTAGGTAGCCACGCTATGGAGCACAACAGTCTCGACAGTGAGTCCAGGTCCAAAACTTAAAAAGCACGCCCCATTCAAGTCCTTCTCCTGTTGTGCCAAGTCCTTCTTCTTTTGACTTCCTCCTCATTTTGTCCAAAATGAATAACAAGGACGGACTTGACATATTACCATACTCGCTGAGTACATGTCGAGTGGCTTGCATTTTCTCTGGCTTTAAACCTAATTTTGGCTTCAACTTGGTCAAGTATTGCTCGTCCGCCTGGGTGTGCAATCCAAAAAATGGAATTGTAATCGGAGATATTCAAAGGTTGAAAGGCCTCAACAAGAGTTTTCTCAATGTTCTTTGAGATGAGGTCGGGAACATCTTTGATGATATGTAATGTTAGTCCTGCTTCTCTAGTGTGAGCTTTAATAGCTCCTTCACTAACTGGAATGATGGTTTGTGCAGTCCATACCAATTCAAACAAAGGCTTCTCAACTTCTGGCAACGGGTCTGAACCAACAATCACAGCTGCCACACCATCTCCAAACAATGCCCGTCCCATAAGACTATCAAGATCAGTATCACCAGGTCCACGAAAATTAAATACCCTAAACAAACCACCAACACACGGGCACCTTTGTTGTTCTCAGCCAAATCTTTAGCCAAGCGAAGAGCCACTGCACCAGCAAAACAACCTTGTTGGTACATCATATAACGCTTTACATATGGACAAAGGCTTAAGAGCCTTGTGAGCTGATAGTCAGCACCAGGCATATTGACACCACTTGAAGTGCAAAATATGAGATGAGTAATCTTTAACTTAGGTTGACCCTATTCATTGATAGCCTTTGTTGCTGCTTCTTTTCCGAGCTTTGGTGCTTCCTCAACCACAATGTCCTGTATTGCATCCAAAGAAGGTGCCATAAACTCACAAAAACTTGGATTCTCCTTCAATATTTGTTCTGTCAAAAGCATGTATCTCTTAATCATAGATTTGTCACCTAGAAAAAACGATACGCAGTTTAATCATAAGTAACACTAAAAACAATAGAGAAAAATAAAAGATATATAACATGGACAAAATTGATACGCAGTCTAAAAATATGTACATTTTCAATCTTATGTAATCAATCATTAAAAATATTTAACTTTAATTATAACCGCTTTTAAAGTCACACATGTAATATTTTCTAAAAAAAGTCACACAAGTAATTTGGTGACAGTGCAAAATTTGTACACTAACCTCGTGTATAAAAAGTAAATTCATATAATATAAATCACATGCGCTGAAATTTTTCTTTCAGCTCTGTCTTGTGCTCACTATTTGTGATGCGGAAATAGAAGTCCGATATGTACTTTGATCCACGCAGTTTAGAGGAGTTGCAGTGCCTATCGCTAACACAGTCGCAGGGCCTTCAGCTCTCTGTGCCAGGCGGATCTCATTAACTGTCACCATATCTTAGCTTGCAATGTATTAAAAATACTAGTTGATATTTGGTGTGTGAAAAAGTGTTGTTTGGAACATGTGATATGATATATATAGTGTGGCTGCTGGCTGAGTGAGTAGAAGTATTTGCATTGTCAACGATTTGAAGTATATATTACCTTAGGTATTAAACGTACAAATTTACATTGTCAACGAATGACATTTAACGTATAATCATTGATAGCGTAAATTGTGTTAGGTTCATTTACATTATCAATTTGTTGGGTTCAATTAGCAACTATTATATACGTATGACATTATCAATTTACAGTAGCATACTTTAGCATATACATTGTCAACGAGGATTCACGTTAGCATACTTTAGCATAAACCTGGATTCACGTAACGTAAGCAACCTGAATCGATCAAATAAGCAAGGTGGCTATTACATTACCTAACAAAAGAAATTGGGTAATGTTATCCAAAGTTGTCACAAACAGGACCCTCTGTGTGTAGGACTATTCTTCATGTTTGCTATTTATGGAAATACCATCTGTGGTTTACATGTTTATAACAAGTTCGTTTATAAGTTTTTTTTTTACAAAGTTGGTCCTTTAATTCAGAAAATATCTACACCACCATGCATATTTTTCATCAAACTCGTAAAATTAGGCTTGAATTAAAAAACAATAAGAAGAAAATGTACATAAGTAATCATGTTTAATGTCATAAGAATTTTTAGACCTATCGCCTCAGTGTTAAATGATCCATAGTCACTTTTTTACAAAATGGATTAAAAAAAGAATAACAGTGTAAATATTTGATGGCTTAAAAAATCAAGTTGTAATAAAAAAAAACTAAAAGGACCAATTTGTAATAAAAAAAAACTAATTTGTTTTAAACACACAACTTAAAGGACCACGAGATATTTGACCTTTACGGAAATTTGTCTCAAAATACACTAGTTGCTGGTCGGGATCGTGAAACTATCGCTGTTTGGTCATAAGGATAATAGTTCTTATCTTATTAGATCAGGGGTGGCCGGCCCGGGGTTACCTGCGATTGGTAATGGCATAACCAGAAGAGGAGTAGGGGAGACAAGGTTATGTGCTGGGTAGCGCAGCACATCTGTTTCAGGTAATCTCCCTTCACCTTAACTCCGTTAAACTACCGTTAAGAGAAGAACAAGAAATACAAACAAAAATCACCCTAAATTGGGCCTAACAAATTAGTCTCACAAAGATGGCATCTTACCTTCACGTCGAAAGTTAGGGATCGGACAAACTTGCATGATGCATCATGCTGAAAACGTTAAACCGTCATAAACTCATCATTAGTGCAAGTGATTAGCCAAATATCATAAGAAAATACTATGAAGGCCACTGTAAAGTTTTGTGACACTTACATGCCTTTCCAGTTACGGCATATACATAGGCCAGAGTTTATTGATCCATCGTATAGCGACACACAAATAGCATCGAATGTGACAAGCAGGCTGTAAAGGGTATTGTCCTTTTTTTTGTTTTGAAGGAAGGGTATTGTCCTTATTTATTAAGGAGTTGGTGAAAATTGATGTGAAAAAAATATAATACAAACTCAACCTACAAAGCTGCATGTCAGCCATCAAATCTAAATTAAACCCAACCCCTGCCGACCGGCCAATGTAGAAAACCTCAAATCTCATTCATTCCATCATTTATATGGCAATATACAGTGTTAACCGGCCTCAAATCGCATGGGACGTCGCATTTCTATTTGTATTGCTAAAACATGACCAATAGATGACAGCTTGACCAGCCTATCATACAGCAGCTGAATTTCTAAGTGCTGTAATTGATCAATCCTTTGACACGCGATCTGAGTCTTCTCCATGAGCTTGCTTGTTTGTAGTAGCTCTGGTTGACAATACTTCTCTTGGTTCCTGTAAAATTGTGAAATTAGAGGGAGAATTGTAAGATTTACAAAATAAATCATAGTTATCCTTATCCTAATGGAAAAAAGAATATTTCCTCATTACCCCAAAGAAGTAATAAATGAAAATTAAAAAAAACACATTATTATCAGCACCCTTTATAATCAATTAATCATAACTCAGCAAGCAGTATAATATTGCAAACTATAATTTTGTATACTTGTGTATATTTATAGTATTGCAAAATTTAACTATCAGAAACATCAGCCCAGGAAACATGGCATTTGAGACATAAAACAGCAGTGCCAAGGAAACACTGATATCAAAGGAGATGTTGCTACAAAATTCACTCTTGCATGATTCTTATAACATCAGCCAAAATTGCCGCAAGCATGCAATAGTTCCCACTCCCCCACCATTCTTAAATGTTAGGCAATTTATGAATGAAGCAATTTATCCTTACCAAAAAAATTAGGAAACATGTCCTATATATATGCAATAATACCTTTTCTAGATTTTTCTTGTTTACTGCATTCAAATGAGCAGAACCTTCATCATTTGCAGTATCAGATGTAGAATTCTGATTTCCCTCCAAGTCCTTACTATTACCATTTATTACTCCAGATATAGATGGATCAGTATCATCAGCCACAGATTGGGAATTTTTAACTAAGTCGTTTACAACTTGGTTTCCTCCTTCAACTGTTTGTTCGTGATTATTAGCTTTAGCTGCTGCTTCCTCGGACTTCCTTTTTTCTTCTTCTCTCTGCTGTTTCTTCTTTGCCTCTTGCTCCATTAATTGCTTAAATCTGCAATAGAAAGACGAACACAATTACAACAGGTTAAAATCAATCAATAGCATTATGAAATAAGTGTGGCTCCTTATAATTATAATCACTAACTTGTCACCAGGTCGCGGCCCTTCTGATGTCAATTTTGAATCTTTTCTAGCTTTTTCAATTTTTGTGGAATTTAGATTCGATACTGACTTTTGAACCTGCATTAGCTCTACATTTTTCACATTATCATCAAGAACTTGCCTCAAAGGATTTTTCGCACCTCCTAACTTTTGAAGCCATATTTGCTGTAAAGTGCTCAATATATTATTTGTGAACCTGCACAACTTAAAAAGTATAATAAGCAAATATAGATATCACGCTTACACATATAAGACCATTGGAAGGTTTTACGTGTGCTTACCAGTAAAGGCTAAGTCCTGAAGGAACTGAAAGAGCAAAATAACCAATCACTAATGGAAGGACCTTGTTTAAGACTTGAGAATTCGTCACATTGGGACCAGTAGCCTGAAACATGGAAAATTATGAGTGGTTCAGGTGCAAATGTAAACACAAAGATGCACTTTAATGTCCAAAAACCAAGTAAATTAGCACAAATAGTTTTCATTAATCCTTGTAGAAAAATGGGTGGGGTTCACATGACTGTCATGGCATATTAGATAGTAATAGATGATCCAGTTAGACAGCCTGGCTATACCAAAAGGAAAAAAATCATATCAACATACTTCACTAATTAACAAGTTAGAAAAGTGTTTTACTTAATGCTATAACTAAACATAGGTATAGCTCTTATGCAGTACAACACAGAAACACTTGTACAGTCAACAAGGTTCGGATAGGAAGTAATGTTTTTATATATCAATTAGTTATGTCTTTGTGTGGATAGTTATGGTATGTTATTAATAGGGTATAGGCAGTTATCTGTGTTTGTTGATAAAGAAGGAAACTCCTAGTTACGGTTACTTTATATAACCGAGCAGTTTGTTAGTGTTGAATTCAAATCTGGCCTGTAAACTAGATTATATCAGTAATAAATTCAATGTGTTTATTTCTTCAGTCCACAGGTTCAGGGAGAACATTAATTATAGAGCCAAGAAGCCTCCAATTGAATTGTACATGCAACATCAATTACCTGTGATGACTGCATTATCTGGAGAGATATGTATTGAGAGACAACCAGCAAAACAGGCAATACAAGGTAAGCCAATGTATCTGGCCATCCAAGGGGAGGGTGACCATCCTGAAATGAAAAAAAATCAAAGCAAAAAGCATTAAAATAAACCTCAAATTTATATCCACCTAGAACCTGCCAGAAATTACCAACAATGTGAACAAAAAATTAAAATGACAACATGGAAACTTTTCACAATAATCTAGATTAATGAAGGTGAATCATGTAAGTAATAGGCCTCCAATTGTGAGGACTTATTCAAGGAGAAAACCGAAGAACTTAAGTGGGCCAGGGACGACTGGGACAGCGCTTTTTTAATCTATAAAAATAAAATGTTTATTGAAAAGGCAAAAGCAGCAAAATCAATCAACTGATTCCGAGCAAAAATGCACCTAAAAAATAGAAAATGTAAGAAATGTGCCTCTTACTAATGAAACAAATGAATAGAGTTCTCAATTCCATTTCATACGACTTCAGCATGAAAGTAAATGACCTCGTCAAGAAATAATTACAAAGTTGCAAATTTCATAGTCTCAACACGTGTAATTTTACTTGCTAATTGAGGTATTTACCACAAAAGGAAAAAGCCATGAGATACCACTTCCGTTTTGCCGAGCAGCAATTGTAGTTGGACCAGAAAGAGAAGGTATCCAAAAGAAGCCTTCATTGAGGAGTCCCTTTATTTATTATTAGACAAAACATTACATTAGCCATTGACGATAGAAATATATGTATACCTGAAAAACAGCCCAGGTAACTATCAAATAGAAACTCAACATAATAAGCAACAAACCTCATCCGCCACATTAGAAAAGGCTCGATATAGCCCGATCCACACTGGTGTTGTTAAGAGAACAGGCAGGCATCCTGGGAAGAATGAAGAGTGATTGATAAAAGAATTAGCAAGTTCAATTTTAAAAAACAATATTAATGCTTTATACAGGAGTGGATTGATCTACCTACCCAAGCCATAATTGCATATCTATGTTACATACATAAATACATACATATATATATATACATACATACATACATACATACATATATATATATATATATATATATATAGCAATGTTTATAGTTCCATGTACAACATAAGAAACAGTACAAGCAAAATTCTGGAAACAAATCAGAAAACAACCAGACTTGTAATCTGAAAACTGAGGAAGGTCACATCCTAAAAGCCATAGGAAATATCTATAACTACAGTCTACAACCCTTTTGCAATAGTGACAATTATGACATGGATACCTGCTAGAGGATTAATGTTGGCTAATTTATATAACCGGGCAGTTTCAAGTTGAATTCTCTCCTGCAAGAAGACAATACATAAGAAATCTTGTCAGTTGAAAAAAGAAGAAAAAAAAACTTCGGTAAAAGGATACAGAGTCAAAATGCTAACATCATGTTTGGAATCCTCAAAAATGCTTTTATTCGATTTAGAAATCAAATTTAATGTTTACAATAAAATCATATGTTTGAAACTCAGTAAAAAATGAAATTGACGTTTTTTAATGGAAAAGGCCATTAAATAAGAGTAAATGGTCGATCTGAATAATTAAATTAAATTAAAAAAAAAAATATCAATTCCCACAAATTCTACCATATTCAAGAGGATTTGTGACACATGAGAAAACAATGAGATTTTAAAAATCATATTGTTCCTTCTCTTTTATCATTTCAAACACAAATTTGATTTACAAATTACAAATCAAACCAAATCCCATTTCTCAGCATTCCAAAATCCATACACACTCTTATGATGGTAAAGAAGTAAATAAAAAAATCAGTTTAAATTACCAGGAAATAGTTCAAAAAGAACATGTTTTATTGGAAAAAAATAACAATTATAGAAGTCATATAAAATACCTGATCCCCGGCATACTGTTTCTGGATAGCCTTTACTTGAGGTTGCAAAGATCGCATAGCCATGGCAGATTCTACCTGAGAACAGTCACAGAAAAGTTTATCTAACTAAATCATGATGAAAACAACATGATGAAAAATGTCTTTTAAATGTCAAAGGCAATGACAAGCATTTTACATCCATAAATTCAGGAGTATCAAAAGAACAGGACCCATATGGATCATTTTCAAATCTTAAAAAACAAGTGAAGCACGTTCGAAAAACGACAAACCTGTTTTCTTGTCAACGGAAACGTGGCAGCTTTTACGAGAACAGTGAGCATTATAATCGCAAAACCATAAGCATACGGCACATGCAAAGTAGAAAGCCCGTTCTTGAGTACCTGAAAAGGATAAAATACTTCCCTTCAGAATTACTATCGATAAATATATCCAAGTAGAAATAGAACCATGTGAAGTTATGTAATTTACAAGCACAAATAAATCACAACTCACAAGTTAACAACTTGTAACGATTTCAGAAAGAGAACTAGAAGAAACACCTATATTAAAAATAGGATTCTTTAGCAAATTGCATATAATTTATTGATATGAAAAATTATAACTCCAGAGTCGTGTTTCCATGGCACATAGAAACAGTAAGGAAAACCAATGGTACATTTTATAGGTTTCAACATGATCTTAGTCCCTGCAAATATAGTTTTTTTATTTATTTTAGTCCCTATAAGTATTTTGTTTAGATTTAGTCTCTGCAAATTCAAAAATTGCGATAATTGCATAGACTAAAATCATATCTAAACCTACTTTACATATGGTGCTTGTGATATTTCTCAAGTCACAAGGGGTTTTAAAATGTGGTCTACAACCGCAACATAAAGGATTTTGAGTTATCCGCCACGCACGGCATCGCAACAACACACATTTTACAGTAATTAAAAGGTTCACAAGTTAACAGGTTCACAAGTTAACCACGACTGCAATTTGTAACTATACTGCAGACACCATAAACCAGAACCCTATCTACCACCACCAATAAGCTCAAAATGTAGAAAACTACAACTAAAATATTACTTAACAACTCTAAACTCACTCTCTCTAGTGATTGGACTACATTCCATCGAGTATGATGATAATTCAAATTCAGTTAAAATTTGACAATCAAAAGCAAAATTAAAAATCAAAGTTTAAGAAACCAATACCTTAAGAATAGTTTCCATGTAATTGGTAATTCCAGAAAACCAATCATTATTCTGTTTGGCGGTGGTGGTTGTTATCGCCGTATCGGAAGAAGAAACAGCAGCATCTGCAATTGTGTAAAGAAAACTCTCCGCTCGGTTAAATAATTCCCTGAGAACGAATTCAGCATCTTCCGGTTCGGGGAAAAAACCGGGGTGAAATCCGAACCGGGAAACGGAAAGAGAACCGCGTAGAAAGCGTTTGTTTGAGCATGGGAAGGCATGGGAGTGAGGTCGAAGTGGAAGATGATTGGTTCTGGTCCGATTTCCGAACGGTGCAGAGAGTATAGTCGGCGTGCAAGGTAACAGAGACGCCATTATTATGATTATTTGGGGTTGAAATGAACCGTTTCAATAAAAAATCAATCACCGACCGGGTTTATGATAGGAGCGTTGTAAGTTGTAGTAAGCGGAGTGAACAGAGGAGTGGAAAGAAGGTGCACGGAGATACACCAAGGAAAGGGTTTGTAGGATTTTTGTTTTTTTACTCCGCCTTTCTTGGGTTTTTAAACACTAAAAAGGTTGTTGCCATTATTTTTAATTTCTCCTTTCGGTCATCACTTCGAGGGAGTAATATAATAATGCTTGATCGCATCATTACCAAACAAAATTTACAATGTGTGATATATACGGTAAAAACTCTATAAATTAATAATGTCAAGACCGGAGAAATTTATTAATTTAGAGAGTTATTAATTTATTGATAAATTAATAATTATTAATTTAAAGAGTTTTTAAGTAATTATACAGTACATACCAAACAAAAAGGCAAATTAGTCTATGCCTCTTAGAATTACGTTGCAACGAACCTTGGGACTCAACGTAAATTAGTAACTACTGTGTTCATATGCATTGGAAAAATACAATACAAAAATACAACACATGAGCTATTGGATGCAATAAAAAAAGTTAGAGATAAGCTCCAAACAGACTTGAACTTTAAAGGAAAACAGACAACTATTGAATCATATTTCAATAGGGTGTAATATTTTTTTTTTCAGTTTCTATGAATTATTAATTTATGATTTTCTTGGGACCGAAAATTATAAAGGGATCTCCCGAAAAATTATTATCTTATTATTTTATCGAGTTTTTCAATTTTTTACATTGGCTCAAGTCGGGACCGGACAAATTTATTATTTTAGAGAGTTTATTAATTTACCGAGTATTAATTTAAAGAGTTTCTACTGTATTATATAAGGGTCATGCTAACGGGCACTGGTTAAGCATACAAAAAAAAGGAATTTATTACCATAAAAGGAAACTTTGTTGACTTATTTATGGATTAATTACACAGTTTTCAATGCAATAATTACTATATAATTTCCCTTTTTAGTATCCTTAACCAGTACCCCGAGGCAACGGTTAGCATTTCCCATTATATAAATATAGATAAAGGTGCACGAATAGTTAATTAAAAAGGATTAAACCGGGGAGACCTTAGTTTGGTCTATTAATGTTCATAATCATGATCTGCTCATAATAGGAAACAATTATGTTAGAGATTGAAGAATTCAAAAGTAAGATGAAGGTTAATTATTTGAGTGAATTGTGACGAAGGTTTTGCAACTCGAGAGTTTATCTTAACTTGTTTTTCTTAGGTAAACTCGATTATAAAACTCGTACGAGTTTAGCTAAAATTAAAATTATATAAAATTTATTTTATGCAAGACATATATAAGCGATAGGGCCCTCACCGGTGGACCATTACTAAGAACAATTGGATTAATCAAATCCATACACCTTATTGTACACTTTCTACACTTGATTGCAATTATCTTCTCCCTTTCACCAACAATCATCTTTTTGCTGCTACTGCACCCACCAGCCAGCCACAACTGCAATCAAAGATCCTCGCTATTCACATACATTCAATTCAATATCTGTTAATCAAAATTGTTCAATCAATTGTTAAAGCCAGATTAAACCTAAAAAAAACTATATAATTCTCAACCATCTTAATTGTTATGGGCAAAAGGATCTATTATCACAAGTGGAATCTTGAATAGAAATTCCCTCAAACATCCATTTTGTACGCAATTTCATGGCACAGAGTGTGCAAAACAGTTCTAATAGTACTAGGCAAATAAACAAATGTTAATTTTAAATGATTTTTTTAAAGCAAACGAAGTGTATCAAATCTCTCCACTATCCATTTTCTCATGCTTTCTGTCGAACAACATGAAATTTTTCACCATTGACGACAACGCGGAAACTTTCGTTGGTCGCCAAAAGAAAGATATTTTGGCAAGGTTTTTTTAGATTGAAGGTTTTGCTGGTGTTTTAGAGCTTGGAGAAAGGATATTTATGATCCAGTGTAGAGAGTGTATAATAAGATGTATGAATTTGATTAATCTAATGGTTTTAAATAATGGTCCACCGGTGAGGGATTTAATAGGGCCCTCACCCTAGAATTCACCTAATATAATATTGTAAATAGGTCAGTAGTGCAAAATATAACTTAATTACAAAGACAAATTATATCAAACTACCATAATAAAACATTATGTTCAACTTAGCATCAAAATACAAAAGTTAACGCACAAAATCATAAGTTTCATAAGTCTCTAAGTTTAAGTCATTCATAAAACCATCCAAAAAAGCATGTTTCACAAGTTCCTAAAGTTGTTAATAAAAATATCTAAAAAATAAACTAGTTAATTTCTTCAAAAGGTCAACAGACACCACCACCGAAACCCTAACCGGCGTCGCAATCACCGACGTCGAAATCTAAATTTACACCGCCGGAATCGCAACCATAACTGGTATGTGCTCCCATGTTCATGGTTTGAGAACTCAGAGAAGAAACAAAAAGAAATGTTTGATTTCAGGAACAACGTGTTACTGTAAAAATAATTATTCATTAAACGTTTCAGTCTTTGGGCTTGTAGAAAAGAAATTGGGTTTTGAAAAAAAAAAATGGACCCAAAAAAAATGTCAATTTTTTTTAGATGTAAACTCGTAAAACTCGGTAAACTCGATCGAGTGTACACGAGTTTACCGGGTGCTAACTCAGTCAAACTCGTCAAACCTTATGATTTTACCAGAAACTGAATTTACCTCAGAGTTAACACGATTTTGATATCTAAAAACGTAAACTTGGTAAACTCGGAGAGTTAACATTCAAATTGCAGAACATTTGTGGCACTTCTTTGACCTTGAGTTAGTGGAAATAAGGAAGGGAATCATGCTTGATCAAAATAAGTATGTAATATAATATATGTACTGAAGAGGTTTAACATGTTGAATTGCAACATTAACCTGAATAAGAATGATTAAAGGGCGGAATAGACATCACTATATACAAACTACTAATTGGTTCTCTTAGATATGTGTGTAATGTTAGGCATGATGTATTTTTCAGTGTAGGAATGGTGAGCAGACTTGTGCAACAACCTAAGCATTGTCACATGATGGCAGACAAGATAATCTTATAGTACTTGCAATGACCAATTAATTATGATATTGTTTTCTAATTCTTAAAGCCATAGAGATGGTGAGTTAGTTGGTTTTCAGACTCATTAGTGTGGTCACAATGTAGAAAGGATGAGCACCATGAGATGTGTATTTAAGCTATTTGAAACACCAATTTCTTTGGACTCAGATATGCAAACACTTGTGGAATTGTCATTGTGTGAAGCGTAATGTATATTTTCTTTTCATGCACTATGCCAATGAGTTTGATTGCAGTCTTTCTTGTGTGAGATTGGAATTGGAAATGAAGAAGCAATGAAGTTCAAGATTGACGACAAATCAACCATCAACTTAGCTAAAAGATTATAGCTCTTAGAAGGAGCAAGTATATAGAGGTCAAATTACATTTTCTTCCTCGTCAAGTAAGAAAACGAAGAATCAATTTAACATACTGCATAATTGAAATGTAAATTACGACAAAACCCTTGAAGATTGAGAAATGTAACGAAATGATGAAGATGTTGAGTGTGTCGTCCTTGGTTTAAAGGAGAGTATAAATTGAGAAAGGGGAAATTACTATTAATAAATATGACACTCATAATATTTTATGATTGTTTGAGATGATATTTATATTTTGTATCTTACGGTTTGATGTCAAACTCTTACTATTAGGCTAACACTTCATGGAGAACGAAGACAAGCTAGTTAGTTTAGTTTTGATGTCCACATAACATTTCTTCCAACAAATAGTATGGGTTTCTGTTTTCATTCATTGTTCTAGGAGATATAGATCTACGAACTTATATATATTTTGTCAAAAGATAAGTAAAGCTTAGCTACAAATTGATTAGTTTTTATTTTACTTCAATTTATTAATTAATTTAGGCTCGTTGAATTGATGTCCGCATAACATTTATCTTCCAGCAAATGGTATGAATTTTCATTTTATTCATTATTGCAAGAGAAACTTGGAAGATAAGTAAGCTAAAGCTACAAATTGATTAATTATTACAACTTGGATCTCTTTTGATGAAGCGTATATCGTATGTGTTTTCCACAAATTCCTTAAATCTTATGCTTGTCCTTGACATTCTTAAGAAAACAAAATTTGATCAAAATTTCTAAAGAACTCGTTCGTCCCTCATGAAATTGTCAAAGCACATTTATTTTCAGATGATTCAAAGAAATGTTTTTTTATTTTTATTTTCTAAAAACTACTATTTCGATAAATTCAAATTCAACTTTATTATAATCTATTTCTATTTTAGCTAACTTCAGTCATAAGTTTGATGGAAGAATATAAATGTTTGCGGCAAGTTCAAAATTTTAGTTTGCCGCAACAGTTTTTTTATTTTATGTTTTTTAAAAATGTGTTATTATGAAAAAACTCAAAGTTAACTTTGTCAAAATTGATTTTATTCTAAGAAAATTGAATTTCTAGCTTATCAGCATAAAAATGAGTTTCTACAAATTCAAAATTTAAACTTGCGAAACAATTTTTTAATTAAAAATAGAACGTTACATACTCAAATTTAACTTTGCCAAACCTATTTCTATTTGGCAAACTTGAATTTTGAAATTGATAGAAGTAATCAAAATATTGTTTGAAAATGATTTCTAAAAGTTGCTTTGTATTTATTAAGATGGAGAGTAATTTAGGTTTTTGTATGATTTTTCAAATTTTGGGTTGAGTTTGTCAATGATTTGAGCCTTGTTTCATAGTTGCAACTGCAAGGAGAGAACTGCTTTTCTTGGAGGTTATCTATTGAATGTGTTAAAATTCAAAACAAAACAAAGAACAAAACAAAAAAGTAATTCAAGAGTTACCTACCGAACCTTTTTGGGGGGTCTGGAAACACTGGGGGGCCATAAAAGTAATTTTTCTATAAGGTGAGCAATGACCAGGCTAGGCCCAACTTCATCCATGGACTCTAGCACTAGGCACTAAGTACCCAATATTGCAAATTGAAAATTGTTTTTTTGACATACAAAAGTTCACAATGACACAAGTAATTTACCTAAAAGTCTCCAACGGCTGTTTACTGCCGCTCAAGGAACTGGCAGCAGTTAACTGCCGGTGGCACCAGCGGCAGTTAACTGCCGTTCACACCAGTAAACAGAACCAGTGCAGTCTGCAATGGTTTTTCCAGCCATTTTGGCCTGTTTTTACCTGTAATTTCAAACGGCAATTCCGCATGAACTCAAACCGAAACAACAACATCTGGCAATCACAAACATCAACATTTCATAAGTTATCAATTATTCGGTAAGATTACACAAAACCGATAATGCGTTAACTTTCGCAATTGTTTGAAATTCGTCAAATTGTCCACAATATGCAACACATTACACGTAAAGTACATTAATTTCTAATAAATACAAAACTCAAATATATTGATATATATAATTCATTAAAGGTTAGTTACATATTATCCAAAAAAAATTGGTCATTACATTATATATCCCAAAAAATACGTTGGCGCATATCACCAAAAAACGGATGAACACCGACCAAAAAGTATCATATTTCACCTAATGAAATTAAATCTTCTAAATGTTCCACAACATCTTCAAATTCTTCGTTTGCTTTAACCGGAGTGTCATTCAACAAAATAGGATTGTCTTGATTTGTTGGTTTTTTGGTGGAACCAGTTTCTCTCATAGCCCAATCTCCATGAGTGTTCAGAAACGATCGTGTTGATCCAAGAATTCATCTTCCCATATTGCCGCCTCTTCGCTCTTGTGTGGCTTCCACTCCGTGGATGATGGAGGTAGTGGGCAAGCATCTTTCAACGAAAGAATGACAAAATGATTTGGATTAAACCAAGGCAAATCATGTTGCTTTTCGGGTTAACTGGAGGTCGACCTTTAAGTGGAAAAAAAGTCTTGGAGACTCCAATATCAAGGGTAGTCATCTCTACCACCGGCCTATTGTAACAAGATGCAATAAGGGTTGTCATCTCTACCACTGGCCTATTGTATCAAGGGTAGTCATCTCTATTAATCTTCCGGCAAGAAGGTGCCCTGCTACATACGACACCATCTCATGGTTGTGAACGCCATTAAGAATAGCCAATTTCCAAGCATTGTCTTCCATGAAGACATATCCATGCACCTTGAACATAAACACCCACATTTTCTTGATCTCGTTGCTTCATGCTTCACTTTTCTATTTGGTACTTTGTGTTCGCCGCTTCGTTCACAAACCAACTCCAACATAGCATTTCTACCTTCACAAGATCTTCTAATGATAACCGTAAATCCAGCCCTATTTGCTTGTTGACGGACCCAACTGAGCAATTCATCTCTATCTTTCCATGTCGAAAAGAAATGAGTCGTGTCCACTTCGTTGTCACGAAGTTTCCACACATCAGAATTGACACATGAAGCCTCAACTTTAGCGGAAGCTTCAACCTTCACGGAAGCTTCGACCTTAATGGGAGCTTCAACCTTAATGGAATCGACAACACTAGGTTTTCGATCACCTAAATCATCATCTGCATTCTCAACCATATCTATAAATAAACAACATATAATTGCAAAACTAATTAATAAACATGTATATAATATCATATAATAACATAAACAAACAAAAAAAAGAAAAAAAAATTAGGCAGTAGCACTGCCATTTGCAAAATTTTCAAAGTGTCTAGCGGCAGTTAACAACCACTGACTTCCCAGCGGTAGTTAACTGCCGTTCAAGTTCGTGACAGTACAAAAAAAAACAGCAAAACCAATCAAATGTAAACGAGTTAAAACTTGCAATACCTGTTCTTTGATGCATATTGTGTAGAAACGTCCTAGCAATCGATCAACAATGATTTGGAACCAAGATTTTGACAAAATATTTTTGAAATGAGGATTTTTTTAGTTTAGGTAATGGTGAGGTTAGGTGATGAGTGAATAGGATGTACGGGTTTTCTGGTTTTGGGAAAAAAAAAGCAATGGCGGTTAACTACCGGTGGGTGCATTTAGGTCATTTACATGTGTCAATATGAAATTTTTAATGTCAGAGAAGCAATTTTTTTGAAAATTTTGTTGAAAAGAACATGTTGCATTTTTCGACCAGAAAAAAAACATGTAGCTGATCCTCAAGTTCTCACAGCAGACAAAATAAGATAATAATAATTTATTATTGAATTTAATTTTTGTATATAAAGTGAAGTGATAAGAAACCAAAAAATAGGAGGTGGAAATCTCACCCCATGAGTCTATTTAGATAAGAAAAGAATCTAGAAATCACAATACTATTGGTTCTCATTTCTCCTACGTGGCTTTCCCATCTATATTCCAAACTATAGTCTTCATTCTTCAATAGCAACGACCAAATTAACTCCTACTCTTAGAATTATCAGTGCCAATCTCAACATATTCATCAATGGCAGCAACAATGGCAATGATGATCAACACAAAGTGCCTAAACACAGGCCTACCAAAGTTGCAAAATCTTAGCACCACTACTAAGCTAACATCAACATGCAAAACCACCACCATGCAGAACCTACCAAAGGGTCTTGTCTCAACCAAGAACACCAACTTTGTGACACCTTCACTTGCAATTGCAGGAGCAATATTTTCATCCCTTGCAACCTCCGACGCGGCTTTCGCAGCTCAACAAATAGCAGAAATAGCAGAAGGTGATAACAGAGGAACACTTCTGCTGTTTGTTGTTGCACCAGCTATAGGTTGGGTTTTGTTCAACATATTGCAGCCAGCTTTGAACCAAATCAACCGTATGCGTAACGCAAAGGGTGTGATTGTTGGGCTTGGACTTGGACTTGGTGGACTTGCAGCTTCAGGTATGGTGTCAGAAGCATCTGCGAGTGAGATTGGTATGATTGCTGATGCTGCTGGAAGTGACAACAGGGGAACACTTCTGCTGTTTGTTGTTGCACCAGCTATCCTTTGGGTGCTGTACAATATTTTGCAGCCTGCTCTCAACCAGATCAACAGGATGAGATCAGATTAAACTAGGGGAGATTTTTGTGCAATGTTTTGTTGTAACACTTGTTTGTAACTTGTATCTAATGCTCTCTCTATCATGTATTATATATCAAACATGGTTTTCTACTTAGCATCCATTCTATTTTCTTATTTGCCTTACTTTTGTTGCTCATTTTTTGCTTTTACAATTTTAAACATGCAATCTCTAGCAAAAGCACCTTCAACAAATTTGCTGAATAGACACATAACAGTTATCATAGCATGTTTAGATTCATTGTGGGAATAAAAGTGAATTTTAAATCACAAGATTAATTTTTGACACATGTTTGAGTGAAAACAATTGTATCCTAATTTGAAACTTTCTCGATGAGAAATTAATACAACTCTCAAATTGATTCATTCACAACTCATTTAAAAATGTATCCAAACAAAAAATTACTTTTAATTTTACTCAAATTTAATTAAAATCATTTTTTTTTAAACGATTAATTCAGACTAAATTTTCATCAATGTTAATCAAATACACATTGACTTCTGTGCAATCAAGTTACATTGTATTCCTTGAGCATTCTCAGGACATTTATGTTCATTTTCGTTTGTTTTTTATACTATATCATCTGAAACGTGAATACTTGAGTGTCTGCATGATGTTCAGTTCAAATCATCGCAAACATAATTGATTTGTAAAGTGGTTTCTTGTTTGAGAAAAAAAAAATCTTGCTTGAGAAAACATATATCATTCTAAAATCTATCAATGCAGTATATAAATTGCAGAGTACCTCAGCAGGTAAGAACGTTGAATCGTTTGACATTGACTTTAAAATTTCTACAAAAAAACTTGACTGATGTATTGTTTATATCTCTATGGTAATAATAACGAGAAATGATATTTGTACAACCATTTTCTTACAACTTTTTGACAACTTTCTCTCTCATACTCACATTATATTCTTATTCTCTCTTCCTTTTTCTCTCTCTATTGTTTTAGACCAATGAGAAGAGAGAAAATGAAAGTTGTCACAAATGGTTGTACATATATCACTACTCAATAATAATAGACCATTTATTAGACCACGATGGTATAATTAATAAACTTGACTCATGACATAAATCACCGCATGATCTGTAAACAAGCTTAAAAGAAAATCAGCACTGTTTGGGATGAAGGTAAAAAGAAGCAAAAGTATTACAACTACAGAGAACAAAAATATCACAACGCTGAAGCTTGTGATTATAGATCAAGGCCCTCGCTCTCTGGAACTACAGTATCATCCAATTGAGAGGTTGTCATTCTGGCTTGCTTATACCTTGCTGACCTTCTAACAACATCATCAATCGACATTTTTGTTGTGCCTAACAAACTGGACAAAGAATGATTCAAAATTCAGCTATTGCAAATTCAAAAATGTAGTGCATAGCACATGAATAATGAAAAGTAAAACAAAAAGACGCCCACAAAAACATCCATTATCTACAATGATGTATAGTTCTTAAGAAATAAGCAACAACAAGCATGTCCCAAGCAGACAAAAGCATTTATACATTCAAAAAATTGATTAATTACTCTTACAATAAAAATTTAAATCTTTCATCCTACGGATGCAAATAGCAATAGAACCAACAAATGGAAAAAGTTGCAAGTGGAGAGGATCTTTACCCATATTATAGATACAGATAATTGGTGATAGCAGGCCCAAGCTATAACTACGAGCATAATGTGACTAGTTTACATCTCTCACATAATGATCAGCGGATGTGAACGACTCAATTGGTTATAAAATAAACCATCCATCTAAAAGATGTTGTACTATAGAGATAAATTCCATTATTTCCTATTATTTGTAGAGTGTAGATGGATATATTTCCCATCACTTGTACAACTGTTTTCATATAATTGGTTATTAGGACTGGTTATTTTTACTTAACTTGAGGATACCAATTGATAGAATTTATCAACGTTAGTCTGTAATAACAAATTATAAATTATGTTGTAAATGTTAGGAGGATTATTTAAGTTGCTTGTTTATTCTCTCTCTTCTTTTTTTTTGACGGTCTTGATAACTAGCTTTTAAAGGAGGGTTTCCCGAGTGTTTGGATACTAATCAGAACTAACAGAGCATTTGGAAAATTATCAGAACCAACAGTTATTTAAGTTGCTTGTTTATTCTCTCTTCTTCTTTTTTTTTGACGGATGATTATTCTCTCTTGATAACTAGCTTTTAAGGGAGGGTTTCAAGAGTGTTTGGATACTAATCAGAACTAACAGAGCATTTGGAAAATTATCAGAACCAACAGTTGGTCACTTTTTCTTCTTAGGTAGAACACCCAATCTAAGAGATTAGGTACAGAACCTTAACATTTCATTGGAGTTTTGGGTTGTTTCCCTGTTCGGGCACACCTTCATTATGCCTATTTTTCAGTGCTCGGTGCTTAGTATAAGAGTCCCAACTCACCACCACTTATTGCATAATAAATTTATGCAATAAAGTGACAGAAAATAATCCTTAAAGATCCCCTTTTGCTTATCAGCTCTTATTTCTTTAGGCGTCTATAAATGTCGATAACGAACAGAAATAGAACCAACGACCATAATAACGGTAGGTGTAGCTATGTTAATAAGTAAAAAAAATTAAAAATTAACAGGTCAGATATAAGTTCATGACTTCAGATTTGAGTCAAAGTCCTTGTATAATCAATTTTAAAAAAGTGTCTTAAATTTTGTTCATATGCAAATGCTCATATATGTAATGAATTTTAGAAGGATGAAAAATGAAACTGAGTATGGAAGCAGAAAGACACACATTAGAAGCAATTTATTGCTTTAAAACATGCAGATATACAATATGCTCACTCTGCAAAGTAATAGCAGAAATACGAGTTATTAACTTACCTTGCTTTGAAGGGACTTCTTTCATCATTTTCCAATCTTTTCCCATCATAAGAACCTGATCCAGTTTGATCCAAAAAGAGAGGGAAAAAAATTAGTGCCAAAGTGTGACATCACCATTTTTATGAAGAAGCAAGATATTGTGAAATAAGATATACAATGATAAAAATCTTTAATGCAAGCTAGTCATCAACAACAACATCAAGAACAAATCTTAAAGACTACCAAAAGTTTTCTGAGCAAGTCCAGTAGATAAGAAAATAGTGGCCCAAGTAGTATCAGAAAAATTACCATGTTTCTTGAGTGCCTGCCTTTAATTTTAATATTTTAAACCTTAATAAGTGATTTATGTACTTGCTTGCAGCTCTTCAAACACAAGGTATTAGGATTTAGGACTAACAGCGAATAACAAAATTACCAAAGATCAGATCTCAATGAATGGGGTGAAAAGGAAAAGCTAACTCATAACACAGTCTTGTTCGGAAAAAAAAAACTCATATCACAGTCAGAAACTCTCAATCCACCCAAAGAATATTTGCATCCACTATATCAACAGATACATTAATGAAGGTAAACTCACAATCAAAGTAAATTTCACTTACCATTTTGTCGTGAATCGACACCTGGACTGTCATACCCGTCTGAATAGGATGCGTGTGAATTGTCAGATGGAGTTCTAGTGCTGGCATCAGAATTATCAACCTTCTCTTGACCTTCATCATCAGAGGAACTGCTACTATCATCCTTGAAAATTGCTCCCTCTATCAAGCTCTTCTTCTGCTGTGATTTACTCACAGCTTTCATGACATTATTTCCAGAAGCTTTTCTTGCTTTATTTTGAACCATTTTGTTGTAACCTTCAAGCTTTGCATTTGAAATAGGAATGTGTTCCCTTTGTTTTTCCAAATCCATGCTTTTCCCAGAAGCATTGTCACGAGATTTTCGATTTTCGACAATTGAGGACATGGCACTGTTAGACGGACTAGAAAAATTTGTAACTTGTCGAGTCTTGGGTGCATTTGGTGCCTTATCAATCCTGTGTACATCACGCTCTTTCTTACTATCAAAAGCATGACCATTTGTTAGCATATCTGATGTGCTCTTTGAGGTAGAAGATTGTTTGTTGTTTGGTTTCTTTTTCAGTCTCTTACTTACAAGTTCATCCACATTTTCAGCATTAGATTTTGTTTTAGTTTGCTCCAAGGAATCAGCATTTTCCGCGCTAAAATCACCTCCCTTATCAGTCACAGAAAGAACAGTCCCTTGTCTTTCCTCCTGCAGCATTACCATCCCTTCCTCTTCAGTTTGATTTAGAAGACTTCCCTGTGTCGCAGCATTTTCCGGAGGATCACAAACGGTTTCTTTAAGAGACTTCGCAACAACAGTTTCACTCTGAGAAGCATCCACAAGACCAGTATCTACTCTAAGTGTATGTCCTCCACCTTTATTCTTACCTTTTTTTACCCCCTTTTGTTCCTTTGCCGATGTTACAGGTTCCTTCATTCTATTCACGTCATCATTTTGTGGTGATACTTCTCCTTCCCTAGCTCCCTCGATTTGACCAACTTCACTTTCATGACAATGACTACCGAGAACATTCTCGTTATCCTCCAGCAGATCCTTGGGCTCATTCACATCAGAAGGTTGTACTTCCATTTCAATATCACCTTGTTCATTATTATTTCCTGTTTCTTTTGTTGTAGACTGTATGCTTTCTCTGAATGCAACCGCTCCGATCTCCATTTTGTCAAGATTTGTTTTGTTAATGATGATATCTGCCCGCAAAACAAATAAAATTGTGATAGATCTAAAAGTACACTACTCTAAAATTTATGAAATTAATTTTAACACAATAAAATTAATAGGAAGGTATTTTCTATTTTCACCCCTTTTCAGAGTAGTTTATCAAATTAATTTTAACACAAAAATTAATAGGAAAGTATTTTCTATTTTCACCCATTTACTGAGTAATATCACCTTCTGATTCTTTCCTTTCCTCGTGAGCTCCATCAGCCGTTTGTGCTTCATCCTTTTGAGATGTTGTATCTCCCTTCAAAGTTTCTTTAGAATCAGTCAGAGGTCTCTTCCTTTTCTTAGGCTTCTTCTTTAAAGGAGATTTGAGTTCTGAGGCCTCCTTCATTGTCACAGCATTAACGTCATTCGCAGTGTTATTGTCGTTGCTTTCATTGTTCTCCTTTAAAACTTCAGTTGCCTTAACTACTTCTTTATCTGCATTCTCTGCAGAGACGGCACAGACAACAATCCTCTTCTGAACTGGTACAGCAACAGATACGTCGTTTTCTTTCAAAGTATCATCTCGGACCGTGTCTTCTTTTTTCTTTACACTCTTATGCTTCTTCTTTGCACTTTGTACGGATTTAGAAGTTCCTTTCTCGCATACAATAGAGTCACCCTTAATGCCTTTATCGGATTCATCTACCTCAGACTGAGTATGTGAATTTGGAACCATCTCCAAATGTGTGACAGCTTTTCCAGTGTGCTCTGGAACACATGGGTGATCAAAAAGGATTTCTTCTTTTTCATCTTTTTTATTCTTTGATTGAGACACCTGAAAATTGTTCAAACTGGATGCCCTTTCAGATGGACAGCCGAGAGGATTATCAACAGAAACAATGTTGTCTTTTGAGATATCACCTCCCACGCTGTCTTCTTTTTTCTTTTTACTCTTACTCTTCTTCTTTTTCTTTGCACTTGGTGTGGGTATAGAAGTTCCTTCCTCACATACAGTAGAGTCATCCTTAGTGCCTTTATTGGATCCATCTACCTCACATTCAATATGTGAATTTTGAACCATCTCCAAATTTCTTACAGCTTCTTTTTCAGTGTTATGTGAAACAAATGGGCGGTCAAAAGGGACTTCTTCTTTGTCGTCCTGTTTGTTCCTTGATTGAGGTACCTGAAAATCATTGAAACTGGATGCCCTTTCGGATGGACAATCGACAGGATTATCAACAGCAGCAATGTTATCTTTTGAGTTATCACCTCCCACAGTGTCTTTCTTATTCTTTTTACTCTTGCTTTTTCTCTTTGCACTTGGCACAGATATTGAAGGTACTTCTTCACACACATTACGATCATCCTTATTTCTTTCACTGGATCCATCTGCTTCACATTCAACATGTAAATTTGGAACCACCTCCAAATTTTTCACAGCTTCTTTTTCAGTGTGCTCTGAAACACATGGGTGATCAGAAGGGATTCCTTCTTTTGATTTATCCCCTACTACAGTGGCTTCTTTTTTCATTGTACTCTTCTTTCTTCTCTTTGCACTTGGCACAGATATTGAAGGTGGTTCTTCACACACATTATGATCATCCTTATTTCCTCCACCGGGTCCATCTACTTCACATTCAATATTTAAACTTGGAACCATCTTCAAATTTTTCACAGCATCCTTTTCATTCTGCTCTGCAACACGCAAACGATCGGAAGGGGTTTCTTCTTTCGAGTTATCACCTCCCACAGTGTCTTCTCTTTTCCTCTTACTCTTCCGTTTTCTCTTACCACTCTGCACAGACATTAAAGATTCTTCCACACCCACATTACCATCATCCTTATTTCCTTTATCAAGCCCATCTACTTCGCATTCCATATGTAAACTTGGAACTTCATTGTTCAAATGTCTACGGTCATCTGTCTTGGAGTTTGAACCAAGCAATGGAATCGCCGTCTTGTTATCACCCAGTATTTTGACACCATTCTCCAAATTTGCGACAGCTTCTTTAGCAGTATGTTCAGAAACACAAGGGCTAACAACATGAACTCCTTCCCTCTCATTTTTCTTATTCTCCAACAATTGCAACTGGGAATTACAGGGCAAAATAATCCCATTATTATCACCACCAGAACCAACTAAAGCATTATTCACAATGCCAATAGATTCCACCTGACGAAGCGAACCATGAGGTAACAACTTTTCATTCGGTCTAGAATCTTTCAATGCAGAAACATCAACACTAAGAAACCAGCTTTTGTTGACACCAATAAAAGCACTTCTCACAACCATTGAATCAGATAAGTAATAAAAGTGACCATTACGCTTAACCTAAAAGAAACAAAAACGAATAAAAACAACATAATCATTAAGACATCAACAATCATTATTTGACCAGCAGTGGAAGCAGTAGTGTGTGTACCTTAATGCCATGAATCTGTATTTGTCCGATTTTGGGAAAGCATGAATGATGTTCAGACACAATTAACTCTACATATATGAGGCATGAATGTTATTCGAAGTTCAACAAAAAAAAAAAAAAAGGCAAGGAAAA
>Ga0228711_1000698_pt1 | contig 44158 bp, 26 predicted proteins | sample MedpolnodulmetaG_2_FD_177996 | JGI IMG/M metagenome (GOLD analysis project Ga0228711, IMG submission 177996) | Root nodule microbial communities from Medicago polymorpha collected in Santa Monica, California, United States - brown nodules | ecosystem: Host-associated > Plants > Roots > Nodule...
CCAAAGTAATAGTTTTTCCGGTAAGGGTCTTCACAAAAATTTGCATACCACCACGAAGCCGCAAAACCAAATGCAGAGTGGATTCCTTTTGGATATTATAATCAGCAAGGGTCCTTCCATCTTCAAGCTGCTTACCAGCAAAGATAAGCCTCTGCTGATCAGGAGGGATACCCTCCTTATCTTGAATCTTAGCTTTCACATTATCAATAGTATCAGAACTCTCAACCTCCAAAGTAATAGTTTTTCCGGTAAGGGTCTTCACAAAAATTTGCATACCACCACGAAGCCGCAAAACCAAATGCAGAGTGGATTCCTTTTGGATATTATAATCAGCAAGGGTCCTTCCATCTTCAAGTTGTTTCCCTGCAAAGATGAGCCTCTGCTGATCTGGAGGGATGCCTTCCTTATCCTGAATCTTAGCTTTCACATTATCAATTGTATCGGAACTCTCAACCTCCAAAGTAATAGTCTTTCCAGTCAAAGTCTTAACAAAAATCTGCATTCCACCTCTCAATCTAAGCACCAAATGAAGGGTAGATTCCTTCTGAATGTTATAATCCGCTAGGGTCCTTCCATCCTCAAGCTGCTTCCCGGCAAATATAAGCCTCTGCTGATCAGGAGGGATACCCTCTTTGTCTTGGATCTTGGCCTTGACATTATCAATTGTATCAGATGATTCAACCTCAAGGGTGATTGTTTTTCCGGTCAAGGTCTTAACAAATATCTGCATGCCACCTCTCAATCGAAGCACAAGGTGAAGGGTGGATTCCTTTTGGATATTGTAATCCGCAAGGGTACGACCATCTTCCAATTGTTTGCCGGCAAAGATAAGCCTTTGCTGATCAGGAGGAATACCTTCTTTGTCCTGAATCTTAGCTTTAACGTTGTCTATGGTATCAGAACTCTCCACCTCAAGGGTGATAGTTTTGCCAGTCAATGTTTTCACAAAGATTTGCATCTGTTCAAATCAGTATAGCAAATCATCATAAACAGAACGCAACAAATCATATTTCAAACCCTAATCAATTAAAATAGGGACAGGGACAAATTGATGCAATAGAAAATATGAAATTGAGCAACTAATTTGGCAAAAAATCACAAAACCTATGATAGGTCACAAATCAGAAACATGGTAAAGTGAGATATTAAATTGAGATTATAAATCAAAACCAACTAGTACAGCAAAAATTAGAACAGAATGCAAACCCTAATTGATTGAAATTGGGACAAATCGGTATGCAGAAGATTGAAAAATCAACAATTTATTGGGGAAAAGCTTTCTATCTATAACAAATAAATCACGAATCAGTGAAAATTGAATTGATCCAGCACAGTGAAAATTATTAAAAAATTCACAATAATAAAACCCGCATGTACTAATAGAATCGAATTGATCAATGAATCAAAACTACGCATAATAAAATAGATACCTTGAATCGTAGATTTGTCGAAGAAGAGAGAAAAGAGCGTTTGGAAATTTTGCTTTGCGAATAGGTAACGATGAAAACAGTGGATGAAGGTTGTGAGATAAGAGGGTTGTATTTATATCAAGGTTGTGCCGACTCAATTACGAAAATAGCCTCCTAATCTACAGGTAATTTTATGCCACGTGTAAAATCAAGTTGGTCAATTTTGGTACTACGTATGTGATTACGTTTCGGGAAGGCTCTGGGAGATTCTATATAATGGGTGCGTTTTACATGCGATATTTGTATAATGTTTGTGACAATTTTATTTACTGCTCAAAAATAATAGAGAGAAAAAGAAAAATAGAAAATAAAAATATAACATGAGTATTTCCGTTTCAAGAAAAGAATATAACATGAGTATGAGAAAGAAGATTAATAAAAAACTATCATAAAATATATGTTCAAATATTATTTCTCTAAAAAAAATGAAGAACATGAGAATGCATTTATATAGTATTTGATTTGTAAAACTATTTTATTATAGATGCACATTGTTCCTAAATACACATCGTTGTTTGAACATGTGCAATATTCACTTAATTTGCTTTCGAGTAAATAGGCAATTACCCACCTGAAATTGTAAGTTTCGTCAATTACCTCTTAACGTTAACAAAACTTCAATTATCCCCTGAAATTGCACAACGTTAATCAATTTACCCCCTCCGTCAAATTCTTCTGTTAGTCAACATCACGTTTTGCAAATACACCCCCCCTTGAAGTTTTGCATTTATGTGCAAAATGTCCTCCGAACTTGAAAATTTATATATTTTTTTCTTATATTTGACTCAAAAGATATTAAAGGCAAACAATTAACAGTTATCTTTACATAAATTGTTTAGCTATCCATAAACAACAATAACAACAATGAGACACAAGAAAACCCCCAAAACTCAACAATATGTGAAATGAGTTTCTAATATTATTGACAAACTAATGCATCTCCAATTCCAATCCAAAGTGTTTAACTCATATTAATAATCAAATTGTTTATTGAAAAAACATCATTTATGAATTGAGGGAGTAGTTTAGTAATAGATTGGTCCCATTAATTAATTAAGAAGTGTTTAACTCAGATTCCTCTGTATCGGTGTATGTATGAGCGAGGAAAACAGGTAATTGATGATTACTCTCCAAATTTGTTTGATCAGACGCAACGATCCACACTGTACAGAACAGACCCGTCTCTCTGTTCTCAACCTTTGCCCTGAAAAGAGGCGTTGTTCGGTTCCTTTATAAGCAAGCAACCTTTACCCGTTTCATTGAAGTAAAAGGGGTATTGCGTTTTGTGTTATTTTGAAATGGAACCAAGTTTTGATTATCTTTCAAACCTTCTTTGCACTGAGGAAGATAGCAGTGTTTTTGATGATGCTGAATATGGTGGATCGAGGGAGGTATACGAGGATTCGTGGCATCGTAGGAACCAACAACGCTCTGGTGGTATTCCTAATGAGTTGCACATGCCATTGCAGAGTGAAGAGTGTTTGGTTCTGATGTTGGAAAAAGAACGTCAACAATGGCATGGTGCTGATTACTTGAATAGGTTGAAGTTTGGAGATTTGGATTTTGGTGCAAGAAATGAAGCCATTGATTGGATTCAAAAGGTTCAAGCACATTTCGGTTTTGGTCCTCTTTGTGTTTACCTATCCATAAATTACATGGATCGTTTCCTTTCGGCATATCAATTCCCAAAGAGAAGAGATTGGTCAATGCAATTGTTGGCTGTTGCTTGCTTATCTTTGGCAGCCAAAGTAGACGAAACTGATGTTCCTCAGATTCTTGACTTGCAGATTGGTGAATCCAAGTTTGTTTTTGAAGCAAAAACCATTCAGAAAATAGAGCTTTTAGTACTAAGCACATTGAAGTGGAGAATGCAAGCAATTACTCCTTTCTCCTTCATTGAATATTTCCTTTCTATGATTAATGATGATAATTCTTTAATTTCACAATCTACTCAACTTATATCAAGCACCATTAAAAGTCCCGACTTCTTGGAATTCAAACCTTCCGAGATTGCAGCAGCAGTGGCAACATATGTTGTAGGGGAATTCCAAGCAAATGATAGTAGCAAATCAATTTCCACTCTGATTCAATACATAGAAAAGGAGAGATTGTTGAAGTGTGTTGAAAAGGTCCAAGAGATGTGTGTTTTCACTGCCAAGGATTCAAATGCCTCTTCTTTCTCTAGTGTGCTTCAAAGCCCAATGGGTGTGTTTGATACATTGTGCTTCCGCTACAAATGTGATGACAACAATGCCGGTGTTGGTTCATATTCTTCTTCATATAGTAGTAGCACAGATGCTAAGAGGAGGAAGTTAAACAAAAGATGTGGATTAGAGCTTTTGTAGTCATGTTGCATGGGAATTTTACCATATTCCATAAGGTTATTGATACTTATATATAATTTAGATTATTAATTATGTAAATATATTATCATTATGTTCGAATTTAGTTGGCAGTATGTTATTAAATATTAAATTATATATTTAGTTAGTAGTTTTATGGAGTTAGAAAATGGTGGTTAAAAAACTACTTTTTCTTTTAATTAATAGGAAGCAGTTGTGTTTGTGTGTGTATATCAGCATTGTCCATGTAAATAAAAGGAAAAGAAAGAAATAACTGAGAAACGAAATTCTAGTCTTCCTTTATTGTTTTTAGGAGAGATGTTCCTTCTCGAATTGGAATAATTATTACTGTTAGTTATCAAATCTTATCAATGGTGCTTTCACCTTCGAACTCATTTCATCGTTAGGCTTCATTTCATTCATGCATTCTATTTCATACACAAATCATTTAGAGAATTTAATCGACCTATAGATGAATCATTCTGCCAAATCATGGAGGAACTTACAAGAATACATGACATATTGCAAAAATATATTGATGCTTCTAAATCGTCAATTGTCGCGTTAAAATCGCTTGAAGACAAAGGAAATTGACAAACCCGATCTTGAGATGCATCTTGTTGTTGACATCGTACAACCAAACCCTCGTCATGATTCTATTTCAATTCCTTCAAAGTTATGATTGAGGCAACAATAATCCATTCTTTCAATTTCTTATGCCCACTTCCACTTTCAATCTTCGCTTCTTTTCATATCTCTTTGTTTTGGGTTATTAATACCACCCACGACCACTCAAAATTTGGGACTCCATTAGTTACGTCTACCAAATTCATTATTGTTGCTGGATTACCAAATATTGTCCAAATTATTCAATGGAATGAGAATAAACAAATACTAATAATATAGTATTATGTTCCAACGTCTATGTTTAATTTATATTCAAATAAAAATTAATAATATCTTCAACGATTATTTTTTATCGCTACTCGAATATTTTGTGGTTTTTGTCGCGATAGCGACGCATGATAAAAATTTTGAAAAAATTTATCGAGAATTCAATTTTCAGTCTCTTCAACAAATGAAAATTTGACCGCGTTTAATTTTTAAAACAAACTTCGTTTTGTACGAACTTTTTTGTATAGACTCATAAAGTTATTTATGATAGATTAAATGTAGTAAAAATGATTTGGCTTAATTAAATTTTTGGTCCCTCAACTTATTTGTTATTTTCAATTTGGTCCATAACTCTGAATTTTTCCCGTTTGGTCCCTCAAGTATACCTCCGTCAGTCAAGTTAGTTCTATTCTGTTAATCTTAACATTAAATGTTTAAGGTAGATTAACATTGAAAGAGATCCACCATAGACTTTCTTAATTTTTTAATTTAAACCGTTTGATCTTTTTCTAAAAAAAGGCAACCATTGGATAACTTAGATCTATTTTATCTTACGGTGACTCAACCACATCTAATTTGTTTTCTCTTTTACTCATCTTCTTCTTTACTATTGTTCATCATCTTCAATACAACATTCATCAAACACCATCATCTACCCAGAAAAATCCAAAAACAACAACCATCAACAACATATCTTCAACGTTATAACCATCACCATCATCTCATCACAACAACCATTGAATCCATGGAACAAATGTATTAACAAACATGATGAAACATCATCAAGCCTCCAATAATAAATCAAAAGCCCACTGTAACAAAAAAAACAGATCTGAAATTGGAAAAATGTGAGACAAAAGCCTCCAGCCTAGAATTTTTTCTGCAAAAACAATGAATCCCAGGTTCACTGCAAAAACAATTTTTTTCTGCAAGAACAATATCGAAGCCCTTGGAATCATATTAGAATGGGGAAGCTTGTTGAGGATTTTGATCTTATACTTCTCAAGTTTTTTTTTAATTGAGTTATGGGTTTTGTTTTTTAGAGGTTTTGGAATAGTGGGTTTTGATTATTTTGTTGAAATTGATGATAAATTTTAAATTTTTAATGTTTTTTGTTTGTGTTTTGTGTGAATAGCATTGTTGTAATGAAGATGGCAGTACAAGGCCTCTTTTATTGGTTACTTTCTGGATAATTTGATGTGTTGCAGGTAAAGAAATAAAAATTGATGTGTATTTATGAAAATTTGAGATTTAAGTGAAGGATTCAATCAATTCTATCAATTTTTGGGTTTGTTTGTTAAAAAAATTCTGGGTTTGTTTGTTAAAAAAATTAGATGTTGATGGTTCACTATTAGAAACAATAGACATGCAATCAAATTGTTAAAATCACATCGTGAATATTATGCATCGAAAGACTAACGGTGAGGACTACTATTACTGACGGAGGTGTATTTGAGGGACCAAACCAAAAAAATTTAGAATTAAGGGACCAAATTAAAAACAACAAATAAGTTGAGGGATCAAAGGTTCAATTAAGCCAAATGATTTTCTAGTCGTAATGAAATTATGATCAAACTGTAGAATACTCGGATAAAAAGTTTTGTCATCGACAAAAATAATTTCAGACATTTTTATCATTATCACTTATCACTCTGTCAAGTGCGTCCATTCATAACAAAAATTAACTTGGTGACCAAGTAAGAATGAATGGCTAAGATTTATGACACATGTATTTATTGTTTCAATCCAATGGCTTACATTTAATCCTATTTTATTTAATAAGAAATCTTGGTGACCAAGATTGAGAGAAAGGCTAAGATCTAATCAACATGTTTAAACTGTGATCCAATGTCTAAGAATTGTTGTGGTTGTTTTATAAGTGAACCAAAGCAAACCAAATTCACATCCTCTCATGTCATTTTTCTTCTTTCTCTCACTTTATCTTCTCTCTTCTTTCTCTCACTTTATCTTCTCTCTTCCTACTTCTCTCTCTACAAAACCGTAAACCTCCCATCTCTCTTGTTCCTCCACCTTCTTCTTTTCTCAAAGTATGAGAGTCACAAAAATTGTCATTTTGAGATAAATCGAGAGAGTTGGCACTATATCTCTGAAAAAGAATAGTTCCTTTTAGTTTTGTGGTTAGGAAACTATTTTCATACTCTATTTTCTTTTATATTTGGACGAAACACTATGTGAACTTAGGAGGATGTTATACTTTTATTTATTATGACTATGATGATGAATTTTAGTAATGAGAAGTGATTAACAAATTAATGGGTAAATAATTATTGGTTTGGAGCTAGATATTTTCATATGAGACTACACATGAGACTTAACTTTCATTTATATAGAAGCTTTGAGTCTTAAAAGAAAGAATCACACCATCAGATAGCCAAACCAAAAACTTGAAGGTTTGTATATTATCCTTTCTTTATGTTTTATTCCTTTTATCTCTATTATCTCATTCCTCTCTATACCTTTTTAGACATTTTCTTGTATACTTCTTGTTGATCTCCATTTCTTTTTTTCGATTCCATATTGTTCTGGTCCCTCCTATGTTTTCTTCCTATTCTTTCTTTTTTAAAACTCATTCGTTACTGTTGTTTTTGTGTTTTAAAATCAGAACCACTACCAAAGGAATTATCAGGGTGAGTCACGACCAGGTCGCTTTCTTTAAGACGTTTCGCGGCACTACCCAAGTTTGTGCAAGGTAGACTAACAACCACGCCGTCTCCAGGATAAAACAACCTAGATCACTGTTACGATTACACACTGCACAGTATATAGTCGCTCGAGATATACACCTCAAAGTATGGTTTAATCGTTCGATTAAGACCACTCAATACGGCACGTAGCCGCTCTATTTGAAACTGAAAGGGACAGAAAGGAGTAGAAGCAGAAGAATGACTCGTTAACACAAGTCGAAGGGAGAAGAGAGGAAAAGCACAGGAAACATTAACTATGAATTTCGGTGTATAAAATGAGTGGGGCGAGCTCTCCTTTTAGAGCGCTTTCAGACAATGACTAAATTAATTTAACATTTTCAAGTGATAAAAAACCCAAGCCCAGGCCCGACCGGCGGCGTCGCGCGTGATATATATGTTTTTGTAAGCGCTCACCTGTTCGCAAAAGTGGGTACCCCAAGGGCACACCCTTGGAGGTCACTCTACCCTTATATAAACACTTGTTAGTTGGTGTGACTCACCAATGTGGGACATTTTTAAGTCACACACTAGTTCTTACATTGTGTTTTTCTATCCAATTTTCTCACTAGATTTAACTAGCGTTCCAACAGTTACTATTTCTAAATCCTAAAATTATTTCTCACATCTAATAAATTTTGATGCTATAAGAGAGCACTGTTCCTATTTTATTTCATTTTCTGTTGAGGATCTAATCTAGTGTCGTCACAATCACAAGAACTATTTATGAAAAAGAAAAAAATATATTCTTAGTAAATTAAAATTGATTAATACGGTTTTAGTGTTATAAAAATAAACCAGAAAAAGTTATTAATCTTGTTTTAACTCTTTTATAATATATACTTCGTTTTTTTTTCTCAAGTGGCTTCACCTCTATACATATGGACCTAGCTACAACTTGAAGAAAAGAAAAATAATATGTCGACATATTGGACTTAGATTTTCTCCAAAACCATAACTAACAAAGTATAATTATGTGAGCTGTAAAACTAAAATGTTAAGTTAACTTAAGAGTGGTAGGTGTGGACTTTGGAATGAAATTTAGTTTTGGTGTGAAATAGATTATTTAACATGACTGATTTTTCTACTTTTGGTAATTTTAAGGGAATCTTAAAATTGAACCTTTGTTATTATTTTTAGTCTAAAACTAATGGTTTAGTTAGTAAACCAAAAATGATATGCAGTTAAACTTTAAAAATACTATTTTTAGAATAAAAAGTTTAGTTTTTATATATATGTGCTGGACTTTTCTCGACGTAATATTTGTAGAAGAAATTATTGTACCATATCTTTTTAATCCTTTTAAAAAAATGATTATGATCTCATTTGATTTTAAAAACAATGGAAAATAATGTTTATGAAGTTGTTGATAAATTTGTATAAGCGTTTGAAGTTTTAACGGATTTAACTAACTTCTAAAAGCAGCGTAAAAATAAAGAAGATTCCGTCAAATTTTCTGTAGAAATATAACGACAAAAATGTTAAGAATTACTTAAATGCGTGGTTAGTTTATGTGCTTATATATGTGTTGTTTATGAATAAATTTTTTGAGTAAATATGTTTGCCCAGTTGGGGATGATATGCTATCAATTTGAAGTGTTTTGCTTTCAAAATAATTGAAACGCTTGATGAATTTATGTTGTTATACTAGATGATTAAGAATATATGTATGAACAAGCATTTTATTGATGTTACATATGCTTTTGAGGTATGTAAGTCGTTGCATTAGCATATATGGGGAATCGTATGCTTATGCATTTCATAGTTATGTGGCCACCAGAGAGGAGTCACGAGGTGCACACCGGAGAGGTGGCACGGGGTGCGTTTTAAAACCACCTATCCAATGTGGATCTTTGAGTCTGATAGATGAGTTGATACTCGTCTCCTTGGTGGTGCTGCCACAACCCTCCGCGGAGTGGTAATAATTCTGGAAGCATTTGCATGTGATGGACTTCACACTCATGTAGAGTCTGCATTTCTAGGTTAAATGTGCATTGTGATTGTTTATATGTGAAATGTTTGTTTTAATGCCATTTACCGTGCCTACATGCAATACATGTTATATTTTTGTAATTATGTTGTTTTTAGATCGTGACCCTCTACATTAATCCATGGATCGGGCTTTGCCCCATATCCAAATAGGGAACCAATAAGTGGGAATGGTGGAGGCTTTGGAGTAGTAGTGGTTTGGGAGCTAGGCTTGATGTCACCAGTAGGTTTCAGCACCAAGTCATCTCGGTTTAGAGTTAAGGATACACTTAGAGTTATTTTGTAGAGTTGTATATGCTTCATTTCCTCTACATCATAATTGCACTATTGTAAAGGATACTACCATGAGAAATGAATACACATACACTATTTCATGTTTTATGAAGTGTATGAATTAAAATTGTAAACTCCCCTCACTTTAAAATATTTTATAAAATTTAGTATTGGGTTTAGATCGTCATTTTGTGAAAAGTTTTCTGGGGAAAAATATTTACTTTTATTTCAAATTAAAGACGATCATGAATCCTTTATTTCAAGGCTTGCATTCTTTCGTTTAAAAAAATAAATAAGACCTCAATTTTTGTTGTTGAAAATCAGGGCGTTACAATGTGGTATCAGAGCATGGTAGTAGATTTACTTCAAGGGTTATGAGTCAAGTACCCTAAGCTGATCTAGAGTCGGGTTTGGTATGCATAAGTATTCGTTGTCCTTATGTGCTAAATGTTTTATTTGGCCTGAGGTAAGTTTGTTGTCGGTAGGTGGTCAACCGTCTCTTAATTTAGATAACGGATGGTAACGCTTTAGTGAATAAAGTAGTTAAACCCTAGAGCATCGGTCGACTTAGTCGACGGTTGTCTCTGATTCCCTTGGATACAATGGTCCATATGGGACAAGTTTGTAGAGGACTAGGACTGAAAAATGGAAATTTAAGTAGTACCAAGACTGTGGAATCTACGATGGATGATGGTCACTTAAAGGTGACGAGTTCATATAAGTGAACATTCAACTGATGAAGAATTTAAAGTAAAACTTTTTCGAGGAACCTTTTGAGAAGATTTTTAGATGTTTGTTTTGGTGAGTCTAAAGGAGAGACTAGATGGAATTGTTAATATTTAGAGTGAGGTGATTTTGATGGATTGGTTCAACAGACAAAGTTGTTAGTCGGGATGACTATAAAGGTATTGGATATAAACAAATACGTTTGTCTTGGGAGTTAAGTGATGCTGCACATCAAAGTGAGCGAATATTGTTGTTTTAAGTGACGAGTTTAGAATTAGTAAGTACCTTGAAAGGTGACACTAAGTGTTCGAACTAGGACGAGTTCAAAATTTATGCATTTTTAGGGTAAACTCGTGTTGAGTTTGAGTGTAGGATCAATTTTTCGGAATAAGTTTTCATCCCTTCATGGTTGGGATATAGTAAGTGTGGAAGTTGATTTGAGTTAAGACTTTGATATACTTTATGGTTTAATAAGAGTGTGTTTGAAGAAGCAGTTAGTTAAAAATTAGGAGATGAACTGGAGTGGTACGCAATAAGTGGTTGTTAAAGTAATGATTGGGATCTTGGATTGTGAGAATACTTGGAATTTTAGATAGTGTAAGCTTTGATTGGCTATAAAGAGCTATTGAACACCAAGAGAGTCTGAACATTTGGAAAGATTTGAATAAATAGATTGGGCTTTGATTATTGACTATGAGATAGTTGACATTTAGGCCAATGATTTAAATCACTCAGTTTTAGAATGGATAACCAAGTAATACCTTAGACATGAGTGTTCAAGAAAAATAAGGAAACTGAGTATTGAGCAAATTAAGTTATGAACGAAAGTGGTTGGGGATTTTTAGAAGCGATGGATTATGAAAGTACTAGTAAGGTGGATTATATTAATTGTGTTCCTAAGAGGAAATAAAGTCGATAATAGATAGAACTTTTGTTGAATTTTAAATGTAAGGATTGATTTTAGTTGGTGTAAATAGTAATTGAAGGTTTGAGAGACCTGAGTTAGAATTCATTCAAAATTGAATTATGAGTTTCACTCATCAAATAGTTGTATAGTCGGACATGATGTCCTCAAAGAGATTAAGTGTTTGAAATTGAGTTAAGACTTTTGATAGTTTGTGGAACAATTTAAGTATGTCACCTTATGCACTAAATTTTTGTATAGTTGCAAAGCCAAGTTCGAGATTAAATCAGAAAGTAGAAGAGAATGCATACATGCTACAACTTAATCGTCAGAGAATTTTAGGGTATTATTTTCATGGGTGTTGTCGATATGAGTCTATTTTGTTTGCTAAATAGGAATATTAAGATTTTGGACAAAAAATTTAAAAGGATTAAGTCGTACGACTGGTTAAAGGAATTTAAGAATGTCGAGGGATAGAATCATTCGGGATAATAAGGATTTGTTAGTAAGATGTAGTCTAGAGATTTCATGTACGAACGATTGATGTTGAGAAAATGACGAACAAAGGTTTATGCTAACGGTTAAAGTTAGAGGAAGAGATGTTTTTTTTTATCAGTTATGCTAGTGCAAGCTGAGTACTGATTTTGGAATTACAAGGATGTGTCAGTCATTAGGGAAAATGGTTTAAGTATTGTGGAAAGGACGAGTGGAGGAATAAGTGAACAATGTGTGACCATTCTTAAAGGAAGGGATAATTAACTAAGGGTCGTTTAAATCGCAAGGAAGTTTGGAATTACCTAAGATGGTTGTGTTACACAACACTTTTAATTTTCCTCTCAATTGCCAATACTTCGATGTACTTTATGACAATAAAGGTATATGAACATTAGTAACCATTTCAAACACGTCTGCACCGTACCGCATGCTACATGCTTAACCATTCTTGTGAAGAAAAAACTATCATGTTTTAAATGCATCAAATACTTTGACAGTCCCACATGCAAGTGGGTCCTATGGGCCCTTTGATAAACGTACCATTGAAATGTGAAGAAAAAGTAACGGAAGATGAAAGTTGACCAGAATATGTTAGTGGGAAATTCCAAGGATGATGTTACATACGAATGTTGGTGGAAGCTGGCAAGAAAGTTCCTGGAAAAGACTCAACTACGAATACTCCAACAATTATTTAAGCTGCATTGCAATGTAAAGTGAGACTATTACAACTAATTACAATTATCATCTAATTTATCCTTTCAGTTTCACAGCAAGCAACAGTGCAAACTAACTAATTACAACTAAGCAACAGTGCAAACAGACCAACTAATTACAATTATCATCCTTAGCAAGTTAGTTTTGGCTTTATCAATTTCAATGGCTAGTAGTAGCATCCAAAGTGTCTCTTCACTTAGAAGGATGAAATGGAGATATGATGTGTTTGTGAGCTTCCGTGGCGAAGACACACGCAACAATTTCACCGATCATCTTTTTGGTGCTCTTCATAAAAATGGCATTGTTGCCTTTAGGGATGATACAAATCTCAGAAAAGGTGAAAATATATCACAAGAGCTTGTACAAGCTATCGAAGAATCCCATATTTTCATCGTTATCTTCTCGAGAAACTATGCTTCTTCCACATGGTGCTTGCGGGAACTGGCCAAAATTATTGATTGCATTGAAGAAACAAGACAAATTGTTCTGCCTATTTTCTATGATGTGAGTCCATCTGAGGTGCGAAAGCAAACCGGTGATTATGAAAAAGCCTTTCGAGAGCATGAAGAAAGATTCAAAGAAAACTTAGAGGAAGTGCAAAGATGGAGGGGAGCCCTAACACAAGTAGCCAATCTCTCTGGTTGGGATATAAAGGATAAGTAAGTAGTATTTTCTTTGTTTGCCGCAAGTTGATCTACACTTCTAAGTTTACTAACAAAATTTTACCTATTTCATTGAACTAATAATTTTTGAAGGATTTTACTGAACTTTTCAATTAATTACAGAAGCACTTTGTTGTTATATTTGATGTTTTTTGTCATAATTTTTATTCTTGAATTGTTTTTACTTCTGTTTGGGGTTGTCATGTGATGATTTGGAATTTCTTTCTTCTGGACTTCTAGGCCACAATATGAAGAGATTAGAAAAATTATTAAAAAGTTAACATGCTTATTGGGAAACAAAACTTCAACTTTACCTGGCAATATAGTTGGGATGCACTCACGAGTGGAAGAATTAGAAAACCTTCTGGTTTTGGACTCAGATGATGATGTTCGAGTTGTAGGGATTTGGGGAATGGGCGGAATAGGGAAGACAACTCTTGCTAAAGCTTTGTGTGATAGAATCTCCAATCAATTTCTTGGTTGCTGCATTGTCGATGATGTAAGTAAAATTTATAGAGGTTATGGCCCAACTGGAGTGCAAAAGCAACTTCTCTGTCAAACTCTAAAGGAAGAAAATTTCCAAATATGGAATCATTCTATGGGATCTAATTTGATTCAAACTAGGCTATGTCAAATAAAATCCCTTGTAGTTCTTGATAATGTTGATAATGTTGAACAACTGGATAAATTGGCCATGACACGAGAATGTCTAGGCACAGGGAGTAGAATCGTCGTAATTTCTAGAGATGGCCATATCTTGAGAGAGCATGGTGTAGATGAAGTTTATGAAGTTCGACCCTTAGATCATAATGATGCCCTTCGATTGTTTTGTAGGAAAGCTTTCAAAAGTGATGATATCATGAGCGGTTACAAAGACTTGACATATGATGCACTAGGATATGTCAATGGCATTCCACTAGCAATTGAAGTGTTGGGCTCATTTTTGTATGGTCGAGATGTCTCTGAATGGAGAAGTGCATTGGCAAGATTAAGAGAGAATCCAATGGCAGAAATTATGGATGTACTACGGATTAGTTATGATGGACTAAAGGATATAGAAAAGGAAACTTTTCTAGATATTGCTTGTTTCTTTGATGGAGAGGGAGAGGCATACGTGAAGAAAGTTTTAGATTTTCGTGGATTTTATCCCGAAATTAATTTGAGGGTTCTCTTTGATAAATCATTAATAACCTATGACATGGGGTGTATTTTTATGCATAGTTTGTTAAAAGAACTTGGCAGGAGCATCGTTAAAGAAGAATCACCCAAAGAACCAAGAAAGTGGAACAGGTTGTGGGACTACAAGGATGTTCACAATGTTATCTCAGAAAACATGGTAAAGTAGTTGTTGAAATAAAATTATTGCTTACCATTTTTCTATTATCAATTTATAATTAACTTCGAAGATTTAGGGTTTTTTTTATGTTATTTGCAATATTGTAGCCAACAGAAAATCTTGAAGCCATAGTTCTACTGTGGAATTTTCGAATTTGGTTTGAAGAAATACAAGCAATGCCAACACTGAAGGCTGAAGCTTTAGCACAAATGAGTCGCCTTATATTGCTTGTGCTGTCGAATTTGAATTTCTCAGGAAATCTCAATTTTCTTTCTAGTCATTTGCGGTATCTCTGTTGGGATAAATATCCTTTCACTTGTTTGCCATCAAGTTTTCAGCCGGATAATCTTGTTGAACTGATCTTACCTCATAGCAACATCACTCAACTATGGAAGGGCACAAAGGTACTATAATCATGGTTACGAGCTTTTGTTTTTCTTTTTCAAGTTAACAAATAAAAAGTGTTGATCTCATATTCTTTCCTCTTTCTCTAGAGTTAACCTTAAATATGATTATTAACCTTTGTCTTTCTATTGACCATTGTCTGTAGCCTCTTCCCAATTTAACACGTATTGATCTCTCTCACTCGAAAAATCTTATTATGGTGCCGAGTTTCTTGGAGATTCCAAATCTTAAGTACCTAATACTTGAAGGATGTATAAAACTCGTACAGATTGATCCATCCATTGGTATCTTAACAAAGCTTTTCAAATTAAATTTGAGAAATTGTAAAAATTTGGTTAGGATACCAAATAGCATTTTCAGTCTGAGTTCTCTCATACATCTAAATCTGTCAGGCTGTCCAATATTACCTAATAATAAGCTGTTAAAGAGACAAAGGCAAGTAGAAAATTTGAAGATGCTTGATGATAACAAAGAAAGTACTACCCAATACCAATCAACTTCCAGCATCCACAAAGTTCTAAAGCGTCACTTCCGATTTTCGATTTTTCGAAAACGAGAAGATTCAATTGGTTTATTGTTGCCTTCATTGTCTCATTTTCCATATTTGCAATTTCTTGACCTAAGTTTCTGCAATCTTCTTCAAATCCCTGATGCTATTGGGTGGTTACACTGCTTAGAGATCCTAAATTTAGGTGGGAACAATTTTGTTACACTACCTTCTATGAAAGAACTTTCCAAACTTATACAATTTAGATTGGATCACTGTAAGCAACTGAAATATTTACCAGAACTCCCATCCATAACTGCTTTGCCAAAAATAGAAAATTTCTATTTCTGGATTATATATTTTTGATTGCCCCAGTTTAATTGACACGGAATGGTGTTATAGAATGGCTTTTTCTTGGATGATACAATTCGTTAAGGTGCATACTCCATCCCTTTTCCTTTTGTTTATATATCTTTTTATGTGATTGAACTAATACATTACTAATTATTTATCTGGGGTACCAGGTGCACTTGAAATCCAATCCCCCAATAAATGAGATTAATATTATCACTCCTAGAACTCAAATTCCAATGTGGTGCAGTACACAAAATGTGGGTAGTTCAATAAGAATGGATCCATTACCTAGCACGGGTGACAAGAACTGGATTGGTGTGGCTTGTTGCTTAACATTTGTAGCACGTGATGTTCCAAATAATTTAGGGGAAAGATTAACGCGTCTTATTTGGTTGAATGTCGGTTTTCAAGATAAACAAGGAGGGGGCTGTTACTACTCTATTCCCATAGATATTGAAAAAGATCTGATTACAGTTGATTTAGATCACCTGTTGCTACATTTTATCACCAGGGAACAATTTGAGTCTACAACACCGCATTTGGATATTAGTTGTATTGAATTCACAGCTAGTTTTTCTCAAGGCCTTGGTTTGCATATTGAGGTAAAGAATTGTGGTTACCGATGGATATTTGAGGAGGATTTGGAGCAATTAAACCCGCAAATGATCGGCCATATCATTTAGCTGATTAATGAAAATCCCAGAAATTCAATAGAATCCTAAATAAATAAACCGCTTTTTTGTCTGTTCTCTTTTTATACTAGAGTCAAATATTGAGCAATGCTTAATCATTGATACACATTCTTTTAGGTACGTACGGTTATCATTGTCATTGATGCTCTATGATGATCTATATTGCTAAATGTCAAGTCTTGGATACATTTATCTTAATGATGGTAAGTAGAAGTTATTGAGGGTCTAGCTCTTTTAATTAGTTAATGATAAACTTATTCAATCATTTTTAAACATAACTATGAACATGAAAGAAAGTTTGAGGCTCTGTTTTTCTTAGCCTTCTTTTTTACATAGTATAGATGGTGGTCCTGTAATTTTGAAACATTTGCATTATGCTTCTAAAAGGCCTTGTCACACTCATGTTTGGTGACTTTGTTATTATCTCTATCTTAACTACTTTTATTTAAATAATTTATTTTAATCATTTATTCTTTAAATATAGTAAAGTTACAAAAGTCACAAAATTCTAAAATCACCGGAGTGACTTCCATTGTCTTCATTGGCTCTTATCACTTTGCTTGTCAAGTAATTTTAGTGAAATGAAGTCTTACTCCTACACTTTTCTAAGCGTGAGGGAAATTTTAAGAGTTAGAGATTATGTTGCTCTAAAGAGAAAAATACACCGACCTCATTTTTCTATGTTAAGTCATAACCAATAATAAAATGTTTTTGTTGTTGTCAATATCCTAAATTCCTAATGTATTTTTTTTAATGTCAGAGCTCTTAGGAAGAATAAGACCTATGACATCATTATTCATTTACTGTCCATTACAAGTCAACAGCCATGCAAACGGAACCTAACCAGTTTCAATTCAAAAATGATTTTCTACCAAAAAATTGGGAAATTTACATTCTATTTTGCACTCACTCTGTACCTCATGTGTGCCTGAAGTAAACAAGAGAGGCACGATAACTTGTACTGCAGCACTACAAACCAATTGTAACTCCTAATATGGTTAGTCATTTAAGAAGCTTTGTTAAATATTAGCCTATAGGAAGTGTTCTCAAAAGGACCATGTTACAAAATATTAACCTATATTTTAACAATTGCATAGAGCATGTAACAAAATCAAGTTAAGAAAGAAAAACGTATGCCATTTCTAAATGTACGCGTCAAAGGTACATAGCTAGCATTCTACATGAAGCAAGGCTAATAGGAAAAGTTTCATTTCATATATACCAAAAGTAAAACTCAGCAACAACCTCTAAATCCACAGCTATGGCCTACATATTGATAACAGAATTTCAAAATTAATGCAATCAGAAGGCACCACCACCATGAACCTGCAAAACCATATGCAGAGTAGATTCCTGCTGGATATTATAATGAGCTAGAGTATAAGTGTATGACTATCTTTAAGCTGCTTTCCAGCAACCACAACCCTCACTTGGTCAAGTGGAATACCTACTTTCTCCTCGAGAGTGAGTTTCACATCAGCTATGGTATCTGAACTCTCTACATCTAATGTTATTGTCTTTCCTGTCAAAGTATTCACAAAAATTTGCATTCCACCTCTCAATCTAAGCACCAAATGAAGGGTGGACTCCTTTTGAATGTTGTAATCGGCAAGTGTACGCCCATCTTCCAATTGCTTGCCGGCAAAGATGAGCCTTTGTTGATCCGGTGGAATCCCTTCCTTGTCTTGAATCTTGGTTTTCACATTATCAATTGTATCTGAACTCTCTACCTCAAGAGTGATCGTTTTTCCGGTTAATGTTTTCACAAAGATCTGCATCTGCGCTCACATTGAAACACAAACACACCATAATCAGAAGAGACAATGCTAATTAAATACAAAGACTAGAAAGAAGAAAGAAAAAACTCCAAAAGTTGTACTACTTATGAGATAAATTGACACACTGTATCATAATATCACAAAATGTTCAAGGGTAACCGGTGTTGTCAATCACCGATCGCGGAAAAAAGTTGTTTATTCAAATAATCTTATGCTAAGATGCATTCAAATTCTGCATTCGACGACGTTTCAATTTCATATTAAATAGCGTATTGCCGAACAAGAACCATTTTTTCTTTAAGTTCCACTATTTGACAACCCTCACAAGTCCAAAGTCATTACATGATACAAAGACATATATTATGATATGTTACAATTACAGTAAAACTAATAAATTTGCTACAACAGTAAGACTTAGAGCCACTATATAAGTGGATTGAATGTCGCATGTTAACCAAAAATCTTAAGACATTAGATATATAAGATGTCTCACGTATATTATATGATTCTCAAAATCCAATTGTTTATCTAATGCAAGACTTATTTGACATACAAACTCTAGAATCAATAGAGGTGGACCATTCCAATTATTTACTAAGTTTGTTTGCACGTCCAAACGCATTATACATACTTACCCATTGAACAAAAAATAAAATAGAGCACAAATTTGAAAAAAGTTTTACATATTATAAATTACTCTTATATTCAAACACCCCTAAATTTTATACACTCATTCAACTTCTTCTTTTCTCTCTATCTTTTTTTGTATCACATCTTCAGTCTATCACGTCATTTTATCTATCTTTTTCTATCTCAAGGTGTCTAAAGGTTTTTTTTTCATCCATCAATCTTTTTTCTATAAGAAAACAGACTACATGATAGGTAATTACTCAAAATCTAAAATCTACGAATACAAATTAACAGAACAACTGAAATCTACGAATATTAAAGGAGGGGTAATATTTATAGTTGTTTTTTTAGCAAGGGTTTGTTTCTTTTTCTTAGGGGAAGAGTAATATTTATTTTTGTTCACAAATATGTGACACATGTAGAGCAACAACATTGGTGAGGTTTTCACCATTTAAGACCCGATACCTAATACGGTTCGTTCACTTGCCAAAAAAGTAAGGTGTTTGTTTAAGATTTTCTTTTGAAAAATATATTTTTTATAAAAAAATCACATTTATCATTTTTAAGTGTTTGTTTAAGATTTTAGTTAAAAAAAATGGGTCTGTTTAGGATTTTTTTTTTAAAAATCATTTTATTAAAAAAAATCTATTTTGACTTTAAATGAAACAAGGAGGTAACTTACACAATGAGGTAAGAGAAAATTTGTTTTCTTTTTTCAAAAACAAGGAGCTAACACAAGAATTAATTAAAAATCACTTTTTTTTGGGTAGTTAACAAACACAAATGCTTCAATTTTTTCTCAAGAGCATTTAGATCAGATGACACAGATCTCTTCTAACTTAATCAAGGTCCTGGTTCAAATCCAACTGTGGGCATGCAACAACGTTAAAACTTTTAGGGAAAGTTTGCGGCATGTTTGGGTCCCACAATACTCGAGGGATTAGTCTCCGCAGTTGCGCGCGGAAAACTCTTAGGGAGATCGTGCCGCAAGTTTCGGTCTCACAATGCTCAAAGGATTAGTCACCGCAGTTGCGCCGCTTTATTTTTTTTTTTAAACTAAAGCAAAACACATCCTAAATCTTACCAATTTGTGGTGTTAGTAGTGGCTAGTGTATCAATTTATTTATTTATTTCATTTGAAGAGATTGTATCAATTTTTCTATTATTATCATGATATGATATTGATACAAATTTTTACTGCCGCTTAAGCAACTAATCTTCTTCGAGAAAACTATAGGATATAGAAGACGACTTCTCCCCTGTCCATTTGATTTTTTTTCATATGCATGAGTCATAAATGGAATCCCTTAGGACAAATTAAGACCATCCACAATGCAGCACCCCATTTGGGTGCTTAAACAGATTCCGATTGTACACGTCATTTGTTTTATAATTAATACTGAATAAGCATTCAATCTCTCCAACCCAGCACCTCAAAATAATTATTAATTGGGTCCCAACAATAATTCTATATCATTAAATTTTAACAATAATTTATATACTCATTCATAATTATATAATTTTAAAATATTGAAGTTAATTTAATTATAAATTATAAAAAAAGCGAACATATTTTTTATTTTTATTAATAATTCAAGAAACTATTATTTGCAAATATTATATAATTTAACTATTATTTCCAACTATTATATAATTTATTTTTAATATTAAAATAATAAAATATTTGAATATAGAGAAAAAAAATAGAATTAATTGTACGTGTGGGACCCATGAGTAATAGGAGAGAGAGGGTGCCTATAAAAATACCATCTTTATAAACACCATGTTCATTAATGTCACAATGGGAGTGCCTATTTAACATGGTGCTAAATAGAGGAAGGATCCCCTATTGTAGATGGTCTAAGGGGTTTAAATCTCTTACGTTTTGGGTGGTGTATCAATTGTTTTTTTACACAATGTTATTAATGTATTAATTGTCATCAATATTACCTATTGTCAACAGAAAAAAATCAACAACTAGCATTCAGGATGCACTAACGTGTATGTTTGTCCGGTTTTCTAATGCTCTCTTTTTTTTTTAACATATCAAATATTTTTTGACAAGTAAGATTAAAATAAGTTGTTTCAGAGCTAGTTTAGTATTTTTTTTTTTAATAGTCATCTTTTTTTAAACAATGACTTTTAAAAGCATTGTATTCCTTGTCCTAAAAATAAGAGAGTATGTCATTCATTTGTCACAAGTTTTAAAAAAAAAAATTAGAATCTCTCCTAAAAAAATCAGAATTTAGAAAGGAAATTAGAAAACCACTTTGAATGAGAACTTGTTAGGAGGGGCTTCTCAAAAAGTATATTCTTTTAGAGGAGACAAAATAAGATCGAGATATTTTTGGACAAAGATATATTTTAAAAAATTAATGCTCTAATCTTATCCTTGTATTTTCCTATTTTTAGTATCCTTCATAGTAATTTTGTAATAAATAAATCACCTTTATATAGTTGTATCCAAACAAGTTTTTGCTTGAGAGAGTACACAAAAAAGTTAAAAATAATGTTTCTAAAAGAAAATGAATTTTATTATGGTAATCAAACACGAAATAGCTTGTGATTTTCTACAAAATTTCAAAAATATTATCTATAAATTATTGAAGATCAAAATCACATGTTTTTTTAATGCGTAACAAACAAACTCTTAATAGTGCTTAATATTATACCTATTCCAAATATAACTCTCATTATTTTTTAATTGTGTGTGTATATAAATTTATTTATTTATTTAGTGGGCAAACATAAATTTATTTATTTATTTAGTGGGCAAACATACCGAAGATTGTATAATGACACAAATTGTACAACAAAAATACATCTTTCAATCCCGAACATCTCATTAAAATAATATTATATCGATGGCCGGGTTTTCTTTATTCCAAGTTGGATCTCAACTCTCATGGGTCCAAGTTAAACGGAACCAAAGTTGAAAATATTTCTTCTAATATATTTTTTTTTTTGGTATAGGCTTGCCATCTTCTAGTGCCATCGAAAAAAATATACAAATGAAAAATAATGAGAGTTATGTTTTGGATAGGGCTAAAACCTACTTTCTTAACCAATCGGGTCATCTCAAGCCACTAGGACCACAATATGAACTTGCTATAAATCCATCTAATCAAGGTCGTGCAAGCTAATATGGATCTAGGTTGGCTTTCTCTAATATGGTCACAACTATCTCTCCAAGATAACTATCTGAATTAGGATTAAAGCAACTAAAAACCCTAGTTCACCAATGTAAAGGCTAATCCATACCCCCCCCCCCCCCCCCCCCCCCCGGAGAGAAGGAAGTTGCGTTCAGAGACTATCAACCTCAGCGCCTCTACAATCAACACAAATCCGTTTATTTTCTCATCTTCTATTTTATTGTAATGCTTGTCATATATTGTAGAGATGAGAAAACACTTACAAATGAACAATAATTGGTAAAATTAATCTTGTCGTTTCTTAACTTAATTTCAGGTAACATTTCTTCTTTTATATTTTTTCACGTCATTTTCACCTTTTTGATCAATTTGCATATGTATTTTTAAGATTTAAATATATATTTTTATTTATGTATTTTCAAGATTTAAATATATAGTTTTATTTACATATGAACTCTTAGTGTTTAAATTTATGGTTCTTCACTCATGTATTCATATGAATTTTAGATTTGATACTTGAATATTCATATGCTAACGAACTAAAAGAAAAAAAAATGAGGTGAAAAAAAGATTAAAAAAACGAAGTTGTTACCTGAAATCAAAGTTAAGAAACGACAAGTGTAATTTTGCCAAATTAATTTTTTTTTGATCAAGAAGAAATGATAAAAACAAAACCAAACTACAATCTCAAGCGAGCAACTCCAAGAGCACCATCTAGAAGAGAATGATGCAGTTGAGGAGGGCAAAAAATCCAAGACTTTAGAGCATCCGAAGAAGAAGCACCATGCTTAGCAAGCCAATCCGCACACTCGTTACCTTGACGGAGGCTATGCTGAAAATGAACAATCCAATCTCGATGTTGCAGTTGGATAATCTGACTAACCAGAGGAGCATGATGATGATGAGATTCGACATCCGACATGATTAAATCAAGAGCCATCCTAGAATTTGATTCAAGAATAATGTTCTTGTGGCCCCCATCATACGCAATACGAAGGCCATGAAAAATGGCATACAATTCGGCTGCCAAGCAAGAAGTAATACCACAAAATCCAGAAAAACCCAGCAACCAATCACCATTATTGTTTCTAATAAGACCTCCAAAACCTGATCTCCCAAGATTAGAAAGAGAACTACCGTCAACATTAACTTTGATGATATTATCCAAAGGAGGAATCCATTTAACATATCTAATGGGCTTCTGAGTTGCATCATTAGAAAGGTGCACCACCACATCTGAATGAAGAGAATAAATATGGCTAAGACAAACCCAATTTACCCAATCATTTCCATTAAAAACCTTTTGATTTCGTGCCTTCCATAAGACCCAACATGTAATAATGAAGATATTACCATTAGGAGGAAGGGCATGATGTTTGAACCACCAATTGAAATCCTGAGAATTGAAATTTGTATCTTCGTTGAACAACAAGGCATCCCATATCGCCAATGAGAGAGGGCAATCTATAAAGGTGTGAAGAAGTGACTGAATACTAGCTCCACATCTCTTGCATGATGAATCTGAGGTTAAATGTCTACCAGCCCGAAATGCATTCGTTGGAAGGTTACCATGCATAGCCAACCAAATAAAATTTCAGATTCTCTGGGAGGTTGAGCTTCCAAATCCATTGCCATGTTTCCTGCTGAGTCTGACCTGCAAAAGAAAGAGAGTTTGATGTCAAACAATGATAACCACTTTTAGCAGAGAACATACCTGATGGGGAATGAGTCCAAATCTTGATGTCTTGGGAAGACTCGTCGATGAAGATACTTTGAATTTGGAGTTGAATATTGAGAGGTATCTAAGTTGTGAGATGAGAGAAATTCCAGCGGCCGTGATGGTAAATGTCCCTCAGTCTCAAATTAGTTTCACTAATGTGGACATAAGGGACAATATTACATAGATAATCATCCTCCAACCATTTGTCATACCAAAGAGAAACCTCTCCTCTTCCAATTCTAGTCTTGAAACCGGATTTCAAAACTTCAACTGTCTTGGTAATAGCCTTCCAAACACAAGAAGAACCATGATAATTTGTTGCCTCTAAAATAGAGATACCATGAAGATATTTAGAAGAAAGAAGGTTAACCCAAAGCTTATCCGGATTATGGAGCAAATCCCAAACATGTTTTCCCAGAATAGATATATTTGAAGCACGAGCTGTCCGAATTCCAAGACCCCCTCTAGACTTAGGTTGTGTAATCATCTTCCAATTCACCCAATGACTATGCTTCCTTCCCCAAATAAATTGTGTGATAGAAGAATCTATTTGGTTACACACCCCTTCAGGAATCCATAAGTTCTGCATAGAGTAGGTAGGAAGAGTAGAGACCATAGATTGGGCCAATGTCACCTTCCCTGCTCAGCTAAGGAGTTTTGTCTTCCAACCACCCAATCTGCTATTGACTCGATCCATGATATAAGCAAAGTCAACTTTTTTTTATCCTACCGGATAACATAGGGAAACCAAGGTACTTGCCTAATTGCGTATGATGAGTAAAATGAATGATAGAAGAAATTTTATTCACTTTGCTTCTAGAGATATTAGCAGAAGACATGAATCTAGATTTTTGAATATTAACTTCCAACCTAGAAGCATGACAAAAACTCTCTAACACCTCTTTAACTATTCTAGCTTGAGAGGATTTAGCTTGAGTAAACAAAAGACAATAATCTGCAAAAAAATAAATGTGAAATAGCTGGTCCATTATTGGAGATTTTGATCGAATGTCATTCATTAGATTGAACCTTCTCCTGAATTAACATAGAAATTTTTTCCATGCAAAGGACAAAAAGATAAGGAGACATAGGATCCCCTTGCCTTTAGCCTCTTTGAGGAATAAAACACTCTAGTTTTTCATTGTTACACTTCAAAGATAACGTAGAAGAGGTTATACAGGTCATAATAAGAGTAATAATGGAAGTAGGGAAACCAAAATCATGTAAAGTGATACGAAGGAAGTTCTAATCTACTCTATCATAAGCTTTTTCAAAATCAAATTTGAACAAAAGATAACCTTTTTTCCTTTTCTTCTTATTCATGCTATGAACTATTTCATGTGCGATAATAACATTATCAGTCGTGCCTCATTTAGGAATAAAACTACTTTGAAAATGGCTGATAAGACTATTTAAATAAGGTTTAATCCTCCCAACCAGCACCTTAGAAATAATTTTAAGCATAACATTGCAAAGGCTAATAGGCCTAAAATCTTTCAAAGACATAGGATCGTCAATTTTAGGAATAGGAACAATAAGAGTCTCAATCAATTTTGGATCGATGGTACCTGATTGAAAAGCAGTGGAAACCAAGTTATGAACTTCTGAGGAAACAATATTCCAAAATGTTTTAAAGAAAATAGGTTGGAACCCATCTGGACCATAAGCCTTATAAGAATTCATCGAGAAAAGAGCAGGCTTGACCTCTTCAAGACTTGGGTTTAGGCAAAGAGAGTTATAAAGATCAATACTAATATGAGGAAAGTGAGAAAAGTGGAGGCTTCTAGGTCTGGTTGATCCTCCCTCTTGAAATAAGCTCCTAAAGTAAGATAAAGCTTCCCTTCTTAAAGAATCTTCATCTGAGCACCAAATACCATCAATATTCAAGCCAACCACCTTATTTCTCCTTCGACGAATGACAGTTTGGACATGAAATTTTTTTGTATTTTTGTTTCCAAATTTAATCCAATTCTCTCTCGACTTTTGATACCACAACATCTCCTCTTGAACCAAGACCTTGTTATATTCATTTTGCAAATGTCTTTCAAAATTGATAAGATCAGAGGACTGACAATAATCCAAATGTTGAGGCACACCTTTGATCCTAGCCTCCAATTGTCTTTTATTTTTAAAAATGTTACCAAAGATATCAGAATTAAATCTCTCTGAAGACTTTTGGACCGCTTGAAGCTTAGAAATCACATTACCAACAGTGTCACTCCAAGTAGATTGAACTAAAGGTTTATATTCTGGATGATGAAGCCAAGCTGCTTGAAAATGAAAAATCTTAGACCTCCTACTCGCTGCCTTCATACAACTCACCAAAATAGGGTTATGATCAGAGTCATGAGTGGGTAATAACTCAGCTAGAGAATGAGGAAAAGCCAGCCTCCAATCCACATCTGCTAGACATCTATCAAGTTTTTTACGAATATGGCCACCATATTGAGATTTTCTCCTCCAAGTAAAAAGGCCACCAATACTGTCTAAATCCATGACCCCACAAGCATCCATCATTTGAGAGAGAAAATTAGCCCGAGTCAAGTTAAAATCCCCACCAGAAACCTCTTTGTAGTTGTGAACCTCGTTAAAATCACCAATCATGATCCAAGGACCCAAAATTAAAATAAGTAAATCCATCAGATGCTCACAAAGTTTAAGCCTAATAGACTTGGAAGGTAAATTTTAAATGAAAAATATAAATATTTTTTTGTAAGAAAAATTAAAAAGATATTTTTAATGAAAGTTAAACATAATTATCTACCATTTTTTATTTTTATCATACTCACTCTATTCTTATTTACTATTTTATATTTTTATCGTAAATACTAATATTAACAAACATGCGAATGAATGCTATGTGCATATTGGATCCAAGTACTCTTTTTAGATGATCACTTGTGGATGAACTTATAGCAAGCCTCATGTTCCTTCAAAAAGCATTAAAGGGTTGGTTCCCCTGGTGGATCTGACCCAAAAGCTATAAATGAATATGATTAAACCGATTATTTCCCTATTGACAAACGTGCCCATTTGCGTCAGTTAAGAGTAGAGGATGTGCTTAAACCAAGTTGTCCCCTTGATAAACCTACCATGAAATGTGGAACAACAAATTCTTCCTTCAATTGATTGGATTGAATTATAGTGGACCCAGACACTTCACAAACCCGTAAAACATTGGTAAATCTATTGGTCTAATTATTTTGAATGGTAACAACTACATTACCTCAAAATAATATGGATAGATAGAAGTTTTTTTTTTTTTTGAGGAAGGATAGATAGAAGTTTCTCATATGAGTTTAAATCAATCAAAATTATTCATTTATGTCATAAACAATGAAAGACGAATAAATATATTTGATTGGTGCGAAATCAAATGGATAATATCATCTTTTATTGACAACTAAATAAGAATTTGTCATTTTGAGTTACTTCAATATATTCAAGGAACAAAAAGTAGTGGTGAGGATGAAAGGAACATGACCGGACGTTAGTGGAAAATTCCAAGGATGTTACTTACGAATGCTGGACGAAGATGGTTCCCGTTGAACTACGAATACTCCAACACTTGTTTTTTTTAATACTCCAACACTTATGGAGTATGTTATTTAGTTTCAACTTACGTGGGGGAATAATTTCTCATAAATCATACAAACTGTAGCCCACCCAAATTAGTACCGGGGAGAATCGAACATAAAACCTTAAGAAGGAGCACACTCTCAGGTTTCAAGTTAATACCACCAGACTAACTCAAGTGGATTAATCATACAAAGTGCGTTAACCCTCTCTAAAATTAAGAAAAAAAGTAAGGCCCGAAAAGAAAAAGAAAAATTAACAAAGGAAAGGATAATAAGCCAAAATTATATTATTCTTTCAAAAAGAAAAAACTTCATAAAAAATAACATATTTCTTAATTTTCAAACGTTAGTGAAATAAAAAGAAAGTGATTGTTTTTCACTAGTAATAATAGTTATAATAATAATTATAATTATAATTTATTGTCATTTAAACTTATAATATTGTTCAAATACTTTCTCTTCAATCTCAGTTTATAGTTTCTTAGTTTAAATGCTTTTATTTTCTTCAATTTATAGTCTCTTTTATTGTTGTATTCTCAAAATTTGATTTGAACTTATGAATTTAGATTAAGTTGAAAAGGATGTCATACTATCTTATTCAAGTGTTATTATTGGATAATTTTGTAGTCTCTTCTTATAGTCATCTACTTTGTAGTAATGAATCATTTTCACTCTAACTACTTGAAAAAGTTTAACTGAGTTATTTGAACATAGGTAGGGTAGTTGCCTAAAGTTAGTTATATGGTATGGTAAGGCCTGCCCTGCCCTGCCCTCTATTTCTACCTATATCCTCTGGTGGAAGGTATAATAATCAAGAAATGATGAAAGTTGATTAGGGAGAAATCTCTATCCCCACCCCCAAATAATAATAATAAGAAACAAACTTAGAGTTTAGTCAATTGCATATCCCTTTCTTTTCATTATCTTCCGCTTCCAACTCCCCACATTTATTTCACTTAAATAATTAGATATCAGTCTAGCAGATTCTCCTATATATATAGATGTACATCCATACACATGATTATACACCATATATGTTGGTCAAAAAACATATTATATACCATATATTAATTCTTTTGTATTAACTAGTTATTTTATAACATGGTGATCATGAGTGATCACAACACAGAAAGAAAGATGAGAAGAGAGTGTCATCCATTGTTGAGTGGTGTGAGAGAGAATAGCAAATACAAACATGGATTTTCTGTAGCTGAGATGAAGTCACTCACAAGCATATGTGAGGTTGTGTTGCCTTCATTGCCAATGGATGATTCTCTCAAAAAAGATGATGAATCAAGCAAGGATGTGCAGTCTTTCTTCAACATTTCTGCTTCTATGTATCCAATCCCTGACGAGGTATATATATGTGTGTGTATTTACTTTTGTTTTTTTTCTGTTCTTTTTTCCTTCTCTTTTGATCCAAAAGAAATTCCTGAATGCAAGAAACTGCTAAATGTGCAAGTGGGTGAGAGTTGAGACCCACACTTAGGTTCCATGTGGCTGCGTTGTGCATGTTCATGTATCGGGGAAGTTGGTTTAACGTAGAATTCAATTTTTTTATCAAGGATAATATACGTACCAACTCGACTAATAATGCTGAAATTGATAGGTTAGATGTTTTCATCTGAATTTGAATCTAAAATACACATTCATAAACATTAAGCGTAAAAATTACAACTTATTATAAGGTTCTCATAAGAAAACTTCCTATAAGGATTTAACAATTAAAATTGAACAGTTACCGTGTTGTTAACGCAATTTAAATAGGGATGATATTTGGGTGACATTGAGTGTTTGTGACATTGATGACATTAATGTATTTTGATGAGAGAGAATGCTTTATGAATAATTAAATTTAAATAGATAGCCAATACCGCCGTTTCAAAAAAAAAATTACAAAGCCAATATGAATACGAAAAATAAAATAAAAATAGATAGTTAATATTATCGGAAAATCTCAAAATGTTTGGTATAATGGTAAAAAAGACATGTCTTGAGCCCGAAACTCGAAAGTTTCGGGTTCGACCTCCTTTGGTATCTTTAAAGAGAGGTAAATATAAATGTTTTTGTAAGTGTTCTTTGAGCTGGAAGATCTTTCATGTTAGGGCATCATCCTTTCACCATGAATTATTTTTATAAGACACAAAATATATTTATATACATATAAGGCCTCCTAAAATATATTTATAAGATGCGTCTCCCTTACTTTACAAGTCAATTTTATACGGATTAGTTCAACATAATATCAAGATCTAAAATGGGATCAGAGTCTATCCGTTTAGGGTCACCAACTATTTTATATTACACACCAAGCCAAATTAACAGTGTTGGATAGGAAGGGAGCCAAATTAATAATGTTGGACAGGAGGGGCGTGAAAAATCCAAGTTCAACATAGAAATAGTGTTGGACGTAAAGTGTATAGGAGAAAATTCAAGTCCCAAATAAAATAAGGAGGCAAGACCTTAAATGATTTATTAAAGAGTGAACACCCTTCATCTTACAAACTAATTTTTAGGTCTCAAAAATCTTTAATTTGAACGCATGCAAATTATGGTTAACCTCATCTAATATATCTTATTTGAACAAAATGTTGTCTAGATGATTGAATTCATATAACATATAATATCATGTTCTAAATGTTCAATGACAACAGGTTGCTGAGATGTTAGTGAAGAGTGGTGTAACAGAAGCAGTAATATTGATTAGGGTGATTCTATGGCTTCTAGCAACAAGGTTGGGCACTTTCTTGATTTGTGGTTTTCTCTGTCTCGGTAAGAAATGGCCGTTTATCAACATCTTCTCAAACATCTCTTTGGATAAAAGAGAAAAGATTGTGCAGAGGGCTCTCAAGCTTAGGTTCCTCACTCCTTTTAGACTCGCATTCGCTTACATCAAAGTCCTATGCCTCTTTGTTTTCTTCTCTTGGGTAAATATTATTTCTCCAACCTTGCTACAAGCTTCTTTTTTCAATTAACATGAATGGACGGAGTTCAAATCTCCTTGGAACAATTGTAAAACGACTATTTAATTAACGCCACTTTGATAAATCATAATTTCGTCATTTCCCAATATTTGACAATTTTATACCATAAAAACTGGTTAAATTATTAAAAATCTTTGACAACAATCATAATAACTTATAGCTCAGATAAGATTGATTTGGATTAGTTGAAAATGCAAAAGAATTTACACTCACCACAATACATTAAAATTAAACTTCTTATTGAAATATACCAATACTTAAGAAAGTGGACATTTTGTAGGTTGATGAAAATGGTGATAATCCAGCATGGAAAGCCATTGGATATGAGGTATCAACAGTTGATGAGAAAATGACCAAAGTCAACAAAAAGAGACCCCTTGAAAAAGGAATTATTGAAACCATGTATGAACATGACACAACTCTTCAACAATCTCTATCTAACAAAGGCCTCAATGTCACACTAGACTCCAAAAACAACATCCTCAAAATCAAATGTGATGCAGTAGTTGTTGGTTCTGGCAGTGGAGGAGGTGTTGCAGCTTCTGTCCTTTCAAATGCAGGCCACAAAGTGATTGTTCTAGAGAAAGGAAATTATTTTGTTCCCGAAGATTATTCATCACTAGAAGGTCCTTCAATGGACCAACAATATGAAAAAGGAGGTATGTTAGCTTCTGTTGATTCAAGAATAGTTATTTTTGCAGGTTCAACAGTAGGTGGTGGTTCAGCTGTTAATTGGTCAGCTTGCATAAGAACACCACAGAATGTGTTGAAAGAATGGTCAAATGAACACAAACTTCCCCTCTTTGAAAGCTTAGAGTATCTATCTGCTATGGAAACTGTTTGTGAGAGAATTGGTGTCAATGAAAATTGTACACAAGAAGGATTCCAAAATCAAGTATTAAGAAAAGGGTGTCAAAATCTTGGCTTAAAAGTTGATTATGTGCCAAGAAATTCACCAGGGAATCATTATTGTGGTTCATGTGGTTATGGTTGTCCAAAAGGCGAGAAGCAAGGGACTCAAGCTACATGGCTTGTAGATGCTGTTGAAAAAGGTGCTGTGATCATAACAGGATGCAAAGCTGAGAGATTCTTGTTTGAAAATAATTATAGGAATGCCAATACCAGAAAGAAGAAGAAATGTGTGGGAGTGTTGGCCAAGACTTTAAACAGTAGAGTCACAATGAAGCTACAGATTGAGGCTAAAGTGACAATTTCTGCAGGTGGGGCAATTCTTACACCACCATTAATGATCTCTAGTGGTTTAAAGAATAAAAACATTGGTAGGAATCTTCATCTCCACCCTGTGCTAATGACTTGGGGATACTTCCCAGAATCAAAATCAGATCTCAAAGGTATTAAAAATATACAATTTTGTCATAGTTTAGTTAGTTTTTTTTAACCATACTATTGGTGAAAAGTTATCACTGATTTTCGAGATGACTAATCTCCGCCACAGAACCTGACTGGTCAATTTTAGTGGGGTGTACCCTCCCAACCACCATTCACAAGGCTCAAACCCGAGACTTTGTTTAAGATATCCAAGTTCATTTCCAGTCATACTAATGTAAAGAGTGTTAAGAGTTTAGTTTGTTAAGATTTCAGTTAGTTTTTCAATCTTCTCCTAATATCTTAACTAGTTACATGTTTGGTACACGGTGTATTGGAGTGATATTCGAATGAGGGGATTTTAATAACCAAACTCACCGCGATATCAAACAAACACAAACTAAACTTTGACCAAGCTTATTTTTCCTATGAGCTAAATTTTCATCTATTTGATTTGTCACAGGTAAAATCTATGAGGGAGGTATAATCACATCTGTCCACAAAGTATCGTCGTCATTAAATGATCATTCAATATCAGATACAAGAGCAATAATTGAGACACCATTACTAGGACCATCATCATTTGCGTCAATATATCCATGGGAATCAGGACTTGACTTCAAACAAAGAATGCTAAAATATCCAAGAACAGCACATTTAATCACAATAATAAGAGACAAAGCAAGTGGACAAGTAAAAACTGAGGGAAGAATCAGCTACAAATTGAATTCAATTGATAGAGAGAATATGAGAGCTGGTTTACAACAAGGACTGAGAATTCTAATAGCAGCAGGAGCAGTTGAAGTAGGAACACACAGAAGTGATGGCCAAAGAATTAAGTGTAATGAGAATACTAGTGAAAAGGAAATCGAAGAGTTTATAGATAGTGTTTATCCAATGGAAGGAGCATTGTCACCAGGTGAGAATTGGAATTTGTATACTTCTGCTCATCAGATGGGGAGTTGTAGAATGGGAGTGAATGAAAAGGAAGGTGCAGTTGATGAAAATGGTGAGAGTTGGGAAGCTGAAGGGTTGTTTGTTTGTGATGCTAGTGTGCTTCCAACTGCTGTTGGTGTTAATCCTATGATCACTATTCAGTCCACTGCATTTTGTATTTCAAATAGGATTGTAGATTTTCTTGGAAAGGAGCAAGAATCAAAAGATTGTTGATTTTTTTTACGCATATTTGAGTTGACAATATGTCAGATGAAATCAAGGTGAACCACGTTAATTTTTGCAAAAGCTACACTTTATAGAGCTTCAATTAAATGACAATGTCAGTATGAGTTTGTTAAACTCACCGTGACAAAATAAAAGATCATTAAATTATTGTAATATGTACTCATGTTTGATTATCAAATATAAGTTGTAATCATATCTTAAAAATATTAAACTTTATATGTGAGATGGAAGTTTCATTTTCAAGCATCTTTGTGTTGATTAAGTTATATGTGAGATATGAGCAACAGAGCTGGGCATGGATTGTGCAAAGAAAGTTAAGAAGCTATATTAGTTTTCAGATGTAATTCTAACATGAATAAGATATATGTTTCTTTTTTATAAGGAAAATGCTAACTTATATTTAAAGGGTGTTGCTAACCAGTGTTCCGAGTTATTAGATAAGAAACAATAAATAGGCAATAAATAGATGAATTTCACTTGATTTACCTCAATTAAAGTAGGAAATAAGTCAACTAATTAAAATAAAAAATAGTTGTATTTAATACGGCAAATTTCCTTTCCTTTACACAGCTAAACAGCACATGCACGCGTGCTTCTCTTCTTTTCCTCGTGATTTCAATTTCGGGAATGCTCCCACTCCCATTATCGTTGCCTTCATTTCTTAATAATTTTTTTTGGCTTAAATGCGTTTTTAGTCCCTTAACTATTTATTTGGTATCGCTTTGGTCCCTTAACTAAGAAAAAATTGTTTGAGTACTTTATTTTTATCTCCGTTACTTGTTTAGGTCCCTTCCGTTAAAAAAATTCAAAAAACTGTTAGGATTTATATTATTCATCTTCTTCCTTCTCCTTTCATCATCTTTTTCATCATCTCCATCATCAAACCAATTCACTAAAGCCTATGCATAATTAGTAACATATCCAATTAAAAAGGAAAGTACGCGCGCGCGTATTAATTCACATGGATATTATGTTTCTAATTCACAGGGATATTTATTATGTGCATTTGAGAGAGTATTGAATACAGCTTCTTTTTTTTTTTTTAAGAAGTATTGAATACAGCTTTTATTAATTTTAATTAGTTGACTATAATTTCTCATTTTAATTGAGGTAAAATAAATGAAATCCATCAATTTAATGTTCTTTAACCAGTGCCCCGGACCCAAAATATAATTAGTTTATCTTTATATAGACTATGCGTTTTTTTAGCTTGTCCGACCGCCAACCATATCAAGTCAAGGTCCATTAATTTTGGGTCTTTTTTAAATATATAAAATTGACTTGTAACTAATTAATCATACAATAAATAAATAGAGTAGTACAAAAGGATGTACATATTAAAGGTGTCTACCTATCCTTCCTTATAGAAAACATAATAATCACACATTAATAATTGTAGCTTATATACTTATGGGAAATATTAACTAGTGTCTAGGGTTGGGAATAGGTCAGGCCAGTCCAGGCTTTGATAGGTTTGAGTCTGGCCTACGAAAAATTTTACAAGCATGAGCCTGGCCTATGGCCTATCATAGGTCGTTTTTCTTGGTCTGGTCTAGCCTATTTAAAAGCTTGGACGGGCCTGAAAGCCTACTTACAAGCCCACTTTACATTAAGGTCATCAAATAGTTCATTTTGCCTACTAAATAGGCTAAACAGGCCTTAAAGCCTACTTAAAAGTCTATTTCACTACAAGTAAATTTTAACTAGATTAAAGCTTACTTAAAAGCCAATAACAACAAAGCCGATTAAGGAACTAATAGATAGAGAAAATATGTTTATATTTTTAATGTATGCAATTATTTTAATATAAAAAATACACTTTTAAATAAATAAGTATTATTATGCCGACCTATTAGGCTTAACATGCTTTTCTGGAACCTAAGCCTAACTAAATAGGCTTTCTAAAAAGCCCAAGTCTAGGCCTATCTACTAAACAGGCCAGGCCAAAATAGGCCAGGTCGTAGGCCCCTGTAGGTCGGCCTGGCCTATTCCCAACCCTACCGGTGTCCCCGGGGCACTGGTTAAGGATACAAAAAAAAAAGGTATTACCATAAAAGGAAACTATTTTAGACTTTTTATAAATTAATTACACAATTTAATGCATTAACTACTATATAATTTCTTTTTTAGTATCCTTAATTAGTGCTCTGGAGGCACCGATTAGCATTTCCCATAAGTATATAAGCTACAATTATTAAAGTGTATGTGTGGATGTAGAAATTTACATGATTTTGGTATGTCTGATTATTATGTTTTCCGTAACCAAGGATAGGTAGACACCCTCAAAATGTACATCCCTTTGTACCACTCTGAAAAATTCAGTTAACCAAATATATGGTATGTGTAACCACATTTTTTAAGTTGTGTGACCGCTAGTTTTCCATAATTTATTTGGTTAAATAAGTGGAAAAATAGTGGTCACGCGCATTTTAGTTGCGCTTGACCACATTTTTTAGCTTCTAAATTGTGGTCACACATACCATATATTTGGTTAACTGAAATTTTTCAGAGTGGTACAAAAGGGTGTACACATTAAGGGTGTCTACCAATCTTTATTCGTTTTCTTTATGGGCTGTCTGATTTTGTGTTAGAATTGACTTTGTACCTAAATTTCGGTATAAGTGATAAAAAAAAAACTTTTCTGCGGTATGTTGAAAAACTTCAACTAAATTATAATTGACATTTTGTCGTTGAAATTTAAAGTTTTCTTTTTTGAATAGCACATGTTAGTATGTTAATTGTTATGTAATGCATTGGTTAATAGCTATCAATTGTGATTGTGTCTATTCTTTAATCAATCACGCTGATAAAAAAAACTATGTCTTTTTAACTATGAATTTTTTAATTACTCTAAAGAGTCTTAAGTATGGTGATTGAGTGTTTTTTTGAGCTAGTGAACTAAGAAATGCATAAAGTACGGTAAAGCAAAATGATAAAGGAGAAAATTGAGTAAAAAGATTGTTTTATTGATTGTGTGTGTCGAATTTTTTTACAAGTACAGTAGGTACTTGTATACAAGCAATAGTCCTACTAGCCAAAGCGACGTGGCATACAAAATTTAGTCTTCCTTGACTAATCATGCGGGTAGTGTGTGAATTCTCTCAGTGTTGGGGGTACGTGACGCCCCATGTTTAACTTGATCTTACCTATTTCGTGGTATTTCTTGTTTACTTTATCAACGCATGTGCAACTTTCTTAGAACATGCTTTCGTGCTCATAGCTACTTCAATTGGTGGTACTACAAATATGAAATACGGGTAAAATGCTAAATTGTCTAGTTCCACTAAGTTTTGACTAATTTGAACCTAGTAGACTTGAGAAAGATTCGATTAACTCGTATTCAACTACATTTACACCCATCTATCCTTTCATCAAATGAGGGAAAATTGCATGAGCTTAAATTCCTTTGTCTCTCGATTTTGGCTAGCAAGTTATTTATTTTAAGGTGAAAGCACATTTATTTTTAAAGTGAAAGCATTTCAATAAATTAGTTTACTTGAAGGGAGTGTCTTGTTGTATGGTTACAAGGTGTGAACACAACATTTAGACAACGTACATAAAAAAATTAAAATGTAGATAGAGAAAAAATTTAATAATGTATATTTCAAAATAATTAAATGATGCATAAGTTGATGTGTGTGTCTAAATAAAATTTTCTTTGAGTTGTGACCAATCAAATATTTCTCTTACTTGAAATTGAATCATGATAAGCTTCCAAGAGTTCAAATCTGATTCCTTGAGCTCTAAGAAACCGTTGGCACAATGTTAACTTAAGGGTTTGAACTGCACATGTTAACTCATATATAGAGCAGGGCTGGACCTTGAGGAGTACAAACAGCTCAATGGAGTTGCGCCTCCCCAAGGTATGGGCCTAAAAAAATAATTATAGTCCAGTATCATAACATATAAATATGCTTAGCTACACCACCATGCTTCTATTAATTAAGAAAGACGTCTATGGTCCCATAGTTTGACATGATGCGACATTTTATACATTAAATATTTGTGACTCACTGTTCTATAATACAGTATTATCATATTCATACTACGTACCATAAAGAATTTTAAATTATCATCATTATTTCTTATGTATACGGATTTCATTTTCAATTTAAATAGCAGATTGCTCTTTTAAAAAAATTGTGTTTTTATTTTTTTACGGGCCTCTTTGTGCTTACAGAGTCGAGCCTCTAGATTCATAGGAACGGATCTATATAGAGAGAGGAAAACCAAGTAGTTGACATCCTTGCTAATCATGGCTTAAACTTGAATTCTATCATCTGTATATTGGCAACATGATCCTATTTGCATTAGAGAAAGTTATGTAAAAAAACAAGTTAGGGTGGCAACATGTTCTATCAACTTAAGATTATGTACTTGAGTTTTGTCTTAGTCTCTCCTCTTTTAGTTTTTCTCATCTCCTTTTTAATGAATTTTGGGTTGGATAACACCGTAGCTACTAACATTTTTTTAAAAAATTAATCATAATCAAATTAAATATATAAAATTACTTATATTCAAAAATATGTCGGACAGAAATTCATCCAAATACATGTTAATTTTTGTCCTAGTCTAAGTTGCAGCTTGAATGATAACTACAGTGTCGGAACCAAAAGAAAAATAAAAAGTTCAGATGAGCAACCAAAATAAACTATAACATATAAACACAAAATTTATGTTTTAATAAGCATAAGTAGAAGGATTCTTTTGGTTATAACATTAAGTTACAAACTTTATCATTAAAAATTAAACTACATGTCATCAAAATTTAAAATAATTCTCTATGCATTACGAGTGATTTGGAATAATCAATTATAGACTCAGAGGAGAAAGGAAAGTGTAAATATAACATGTACCAATAAGAGGGTGAAGGTTTACCATAATATATTTGTTTTAAAAGAGAATAGTAATTTAGACTCAAAGGAGAAAGGAAAGCGTAAATATCATGTGCCGATAATAGGGTAAAGGTGTACCATAATATAATTTTGGCTTAATGATTTGATCTCTTAAGTTATTTGTTGGTTACATTTTAGTCTTATAAGTTATTAACGTTACAATTTGGTCCATTTAAGTCATCTTCCGACTTCCGACAACCAAATAAATTCCCACCGTCAAAACCGTTAAGTCAATATTTAAGGTGGATACACATTGCAAGTTGTCACGTCACCGTTCACATGTGCCTATTTAACGTTTTGGCAAAAGACTGACGGTGAGGATTTACTTGGCTAACAAATACTAATTTAAGGACCAAATTGTAACGTTAATATCTTATGAAACCAAAATGTAACCAACAAATAACTCAAGGGACCAAATCATTAATTAAAGCCTATAATTTTTCTATAAAAAAATTCCTTTTTTTGGGTGGGCCATGACCCGTCTAAGTCTTAACGTGGCTCTGCCACTTACTACAATTTATTTAGTTGTGCGATTTAATTATTATTGAAGTAGCAGTATTTTGGTTATGTAATAAATATAGTAATTTTTCAATGTATAAATTTTTTAAAATAAGAGCAGTGCTATATACAGTGAGAGAAAACTTCTCGAGTGATTCACGAAATATTCTCAACCAATTAAAACTTGGGAATGGCGGAATAAACGCAAAATGCGAAAATCATGGGTGCCTGGGTTAATAGAAGGGATAACGCTACTGTTACAAATTCAATGTTCATGATACTTTCTTGAAACATATTGTCGCAGAAACAACATTTTTCTTAAAATAATCCTTGTGCAATTTGTTATTAGTCAAAATAGTCTTTGATGTTAAAATGTTTCATTAATATTATCATATTAGTCCTTTAATATATTTACTTATCATTATATCAGACCTTATAAGTCCTTATTTATTGTCTTTTTAGTCCTTATATAAAAAGAGTTATTGTAAATATAATGGATTTTTTTAGTGTCAATGACTATTTCGACTAACAGAATACACAATCAAATACTATTTTAAAATTTTGATATATTATGAGACCATTGTAAATAATCATTGCACATTTGGATGTCAAAGTGATTATTATTCCATTATTTTTCATGCAAGTGGATGCATTTTGAGTGTTGAAAATCAAAGTGATGTGATGTGTGTTTATTGAGCTTTGCTCGGTTGCCAACTTTTCCAACTTCTTAAATTTGTTTTTGAGCAATGATATATGACCAATCATCAAGTGACAACTTCCATGACAACTTTCATTTCCTCTATTTCTATTGGTAAAAAATAATAGAGAGAGAGAAAGGAAGAGAGAGAATAAAAATATAATATGAGTATGAAAGAGAAAGTTGTAAAAAAATTGTTGCAAAATGGTTGTATAAATATCATTTCTCTTTGTTTTTTTTGAGGAAGTTCTTAAATATGGTTTGACAGTTTGACCAATTAATAACTTACAATAAATCATATATTTATAAGGGTTTTGTCTAATATGTGTAACATTATATTGCATATGTTAAAACAACTAAGGTTGTGTTTGGTAAAAATAAGTTATAAGTTAGCTGATAGCTGATCAGCTAGCTGGTGGCTGAAAAGTTAGCTTATAGCTGATGGTTGATAGCTGATAGCTTATAGTTGAAAATATAGCTTATTAAAATTAAAGTGTTTGGTAAAATTAACTGTTTAAATGACTGATAAGTATAAAATGACATAAAAGAACATATTTGATTATTTTTATTTCTTTATAAATCACATATATGATTTTTTTCTTAATGTATTTCTTTTTAATATTTCAAAAAAAAAGTTCATCTCCAAGATGAAAAATGTATTTTATGAATTTAATTGTCATTTTTCATTTAATTTTTTTTTATGAATTTTATTTAACTATGCTAGTTAAACGTAAAAATTTAAAAAGCTAACTTTTTTAATTCTCCTACCAAATTTTCATTTTCCTACCAATATTTATTCGTTCTCCCCTAGCAATCATAAAGAGAATTGATGTTTTTACATTAAAATGTTATTCGTATTTTGCACGGAACATAATTCTGGATTTCATTTATTTGTGCATTTTTAATTCCATTCCATGTTTATTGGCATTTGGTAGAGTATGCTTTCCGAATCATTAACGGTACTTGCGTGAAAAAAGTTTGTACGATTTATCATCAAAGGAAGTTTTTAGGAAACGTGTTGGCCGTTTAAGTGGGGTTAGTGGGCGGTTAATTGTTTTACAAAAATCTAAAAATAATACTAAAACTAAAACAATAAGGTTAAAAATGGAATAAAATGTAAAAAGCTAAAAGCTACAAGCTCAAAAGCTACTTGAATTAACTTCTGAAAAAACGCTATAAGCTAATGAGAAAAGTTTTTTTACCAAACACATCTCAATCTATCAAAACAAGCTTATAAGCTAGTCCAACAAGCTATAAGCTAACTTATTTGTGTTACGAAACACAGTCTAATAGTAGTAACTTTTTTTTGGAAAACAACAATTATTTATCCAAAAGTTTTATTCTTAATATTAAATGTACAAGTTCTAATACAAAATTTCTACTTTTAATTTTTAAGATATGCAAATTTGCACATGATAGAAAAACTCTAAAAATTACATATGCAGTCATAGGTGTTTTTTCTTGAATTGATTATTTATGTTATATTTTATTAGGTTAAATATGTTTTTGTTCTTATACACTAGCGGAAAGACGAGCACCATCGTGCCCATCTGTCCGCTCTTTCTACTGCGCTAACGCACGTGATTATTTTATTATGTTTGTTTGTATAATTTTGATTAAATTTTAAAATATTAATAAAAATTATTGATATATTGATTTATAAACAAAATATTGTCAAGGCATATAAACAAAATAATGATTTATTTTAAAAAATAAATCACGGTTCTCTTTATTTAACAAAATAAATCATAGGTCATCATCGACACCGACATTACATACGTTGCTCAAGCTATATTGCCTTTATTAAACAAAATAATGATTTATTTAATAATTAAAAAAAATCATGGTTCTCTTTATATAAATAAAGTCACACTATCATAGTTTGTATAAGCAATTATAAACCAGCAAACTCAAATAATCCTTGAAATTAATCGTAAACAATTTGAATCATAATCACTTATAAACCAGCAAAGTCAAATAATCCATAAAATTAATCGACTTTGATTAGTTATAACATGAAAGAAAAAGAAAAAAAACATACAGGTTAATTCTGAATTCTGATGCAGAGGGCTGAGAGAGGTTAAGAAAAACTAAATAATGCGGGAACGAACTATGAACTGTGAGAACCCTACTTATTAATATTTATGTTTAATATAGTGCTAACAAATCTTTTTCTAAAATATTGAGTCCTAATTTTTTTTAGATGATTTAAAGTCCAATCTTTAACAATATTTTTTGCTCACGTTTGTTACTAATATTTTTTTTAGAGGATTTAAAGTCCAACCTTTAACATTATTTTTTGCTCACGTTTGTTACTAATTTTTTTTAGAGGATTTAAAGTGCAATCTTTAACATTATTTTTTGCTCACGTTTGTTACTAATCTTTATTTTAGAGGATTTAAAGTCCAATCTTTAACATTATTTTTTGCTCACGTTTGTTACTAATCTTTTTTTAGAGGACTTAAAGTCCAATCTTTACCATTATTTTTTGCTCACGTTTGTTACAGTTGATCAAAGGCTAAGGAAGAGTAACTTATATTAATAAAATAAAATAATATGGAAATATTGTTTTTTGTGTAAGGGATATGAAAATACTTGACAATCTTTGTCGGCTGTATTGAGGGGAACAACACAGATGTACAACATAAAAGCGGCTCATAAAAAAGTAACATGAGTTTTTGTTTTGTGCTTGTCTTTTGTGAGTTTGATCTGTGGTTACGGAGGTAAAAGAGGGTTAACGGGGACGATTAGTGACATGGATTAGTAATCCACATGTTATTTTATAATTGGCTAACAGTAATAACAATTCATAAGGAACAATGTGTAAGTTTTCTCCTTAAATTAAATTTATTCTTATTTATTTGTTACATGTGTTATTTGTATTTAAAATTACGGGTATTTTTGGAACGAAAAGTCAAACCCAAAAGTGTGCTGAAAGGGGGTAGTTTTCTTTATATATAGTATAGATATGTTAATTTTTCGTTTTAATCCCTTTAAAAATTTCTTCAACTTTTAGTCCTCTAAAAAAATATCATCTTCACTTTTGATCCCTCCTTTAAAGTAAACCCACGTAGAATTTATATTTTTGAATAATTTTTTTTAGTAATTGCTTATTCTCCAAGTCACCAAAGATTTTTCCTTAAAAGCAAGCACTCCTAACTGAGAATCAGATCTTGTCCGGTGGTTCCTCCAACCTTACTCAGCAGCAATTTCTATGGCTTTCATGAGGCTGCCATTAAAACTTCCATTCAAAAATAGAAAATGAATAAATTTCCTCATAAAAATGAATAAATTACTCTCCTTAATTTTACAAGATAATGACAAAAATCTCAACCAAATACAGTTGTTTTCATAATTAGATTAGGGTGTCAAATTGAGACATGAATGACGAGCATATCAAATGGGATATTGATATACTACCACAAAAGAAAATAATAAATGGGAGTACCCCAAAATAAAATAATAAATGCAGAAATAAATGTTTCCAAGCCGCAACTAACACTTTGTTTTTTTAAATAAAATTGAAAAGTAGGTATGGATGATGATGTACTCCGTATCTTGCAAAGAATATTAAAAAACTACATTAAGCACGTGATTCTAATGACCTGAATAAGATCTCTTTCTTTTAGATTTTGATAAAATTGATTCGGAAGAATATGGTGCTAGTAGAGGAAGAGAGAAGCTGGATGTTGAGGATTAATTAGAGGGAGTACTGATGGTAATTTGATATGTGGCAAAATTCTGGGTGCTTATTGGTTTGAAATTGGCCTTTGGTAAAGGTTAAAGATTGGTATAGCTTTGTATGGACTTGAAATTGGTAGTGAATAGTTTTCTAAATTTTTAGTGGTAGTATAATGGGAGGTTGATTCAGAGAGTTGGACGATTGCTAGAGTTGAATTGAGAGATTAAGGTGCATAATTCATACCCTATGATAAATTGTATTTTTGGTATGTTAGCATGGTTTCACTCCGATGACATAGTTTTTGGTGACATCGGTTTTTACTCTCCATTTAATTTCTCTCTATTTTTCTTTATCCTTTGGACTTGGGCACTTTTTCTTTGTAACAAAATAATGGTTTTAAAATATTTAGTTACAAAATTAAGAAATGATATTTTTTTAAAAAAAACTATGTGGAATGGAAATGAATAGAATTTTGAGAATTCCACGTCTAAATCTGATTTATTCACCCCATCCAAACAATGTACAAAGTTTCTGATATAGAGACTAAACAGACGATCCTCAAAAAAAAAAAATTACTGAACAGACGTAAGTAAAGATACACTTAACATAAAGAACTAAAAAAGTTGAAAGATAAGGTAAAGTGCAAAAGGAAAATAAATAAATTGCGGATAAATTTTTACGATCAAAAGAAGATGCTAAGTGAAAACAAAAAAAAAATCCAAAAGAAAAACATATAAAACTTATAATTAAATTTATAATTCATATTACAAGATGCAACATTGATTACAAAAGGGTTTAACCAAAAGTTGAATCGCACCCATACTAATTCATATTAAATTTATAATTCGAATTTCGTGCTCATCTTTCGGCTCTTTTTATTACGTTAATGCGTGTAAATTATGTATGATATTTTATATAAAATTTTGATTTTGATTAAAATTATAAGTAAAAATATTTCCTTAAAAAAATTGTGACTATCAAATTGTATGAAATCCAAAAAACCATGTTTATCTTTTTCAATAACAGCAGTAATTTAAACAATATAATATAAATCCTTATCTCTTTAGTACCACTAAAAATATATCATTAATGTAAGAAAATTTGTTTTGTTTAACGATATAATTGGAATATAAAAAAATTCAGCCCAAAATCTCAATCCCCTTCATATATAAATAATATAAATTCTTTTTTTTTTTTTAGGGAAAATAATATAAATTCTTTTTTTTTAATACCACTAACAATATAACATTAATATAGAAAAATATGTTTAAAGGTATAATTTGAATTATAAAAATAATAGCCCAAAAATTTAATGTTTTGTGATATTTAGTGGGATATTTAAGTTATTTGAGTTTCTTTCGAGATGATTTTGTGGACCGTTTGTTTCATTTATTTTTTTTAATATTTGAGATTAATTTTATCAATTTGTTTGTATTGAAAATTGAGAGCAACTTAGGAAGGAGAAAAAACCAGCTAAAGGAGACTATATTATTTAGGGTTAAATAAGTTTTCCGTCCCTATAAATATAGCGAATTTTGATTTTCGTCCCTAAAAAATTAAACTGAATGTTTTCATCCTCATAAAAAAGTTTA
>Ga0228711_1000700_pt1 | contig 44150 bp, 19 predicted proteins | sample MedpolnodulmetaG_2_FD_177996 | JGI IMG/M metagenome (GOLD analysis project Ga0228711, IMG submission 177996) | Root nodule microbial communities from Medicago polymorpha collected in Santa Monica, California, United States - brown nodules | ecosystem: Host-associated > Plants > Roots > Nodule...
GTTTTTTTTTTATCATCAATTTTTTGTATAAATCAAATATCCTTCTCTACATGCAAATGCCTAGACTAATACTTCAATTTTCTAGATGTTTTGAAAATGTTGCAAGTCCAAACTCAGATGGGACCATTCTACCTGTTGAGGAACCATGTGGACCTATACTCAAAATTTTGTCTAGTAGTAATTTACTACAAATTAGTCTTTTCACTCGCTCATCCCATATATGTTATGAAAAATTTGATTGGAACTCCAAACTCAATATTTATAGGATAGATGCCAACTGGAGTTTGGGGGCTGTGGAATCTATTTTGCCTTTGCTTTGTCTTCCACAATAATCTATTCTCTAAAATCTCAGTGAAGAAGCGCGTTTGACCTCGTAAAAATCCCTTCCACCTCATTCTTTAGACATCTTCAATTCAACCCTCTTGTTAGGAATCTGTATTTGACACCATTCATTTATACACACACCATCTTCTTCACAACACATTCTTTTATTCTTATCAACTAAATAACACAAACACAAGTCGAAACCAAACCAAACCAAACCAAACAAATCGAGTTGATCCAATCAAAGATTGAATTCATCCAACATCAAATGGGTGACATAGTGAAACAAATATTAGCAAAACCGATCCAGCTAGCAGACCAAGTAACAAAAGCAGCAGATGAAGCAAGTTCATTCAAACAAGAATGTTCTGAGCTCAAATCCAAAACAGAAAAACTCGCTACGCTTCTCCGGCAAGCAGCAAGAGCTAGTTCCGATCTCTACGAACGTCCAACAAAACGGATCATCGAAGAAACAGAACAAGTTCTCGATAAAGCACTTTCATTAGTCCTAAAATGTCGTGCTAATGGTCTCATGAAACGTGTCTTCACCATCATACCAGCTGCAGCCTTCCGTAAAACATCCTCCCATCTAGAAAACTCTATTGGTGATGTTTCATGGCTTCTTCGAGTATCTGCCCCCGCTGATGATCGCGGGGGTGAGTATCTTGGACTGCCACCAATAGCAGCCAATGAACCTATATTATGTTTTATATGGGAGCAGATCGCTATGTTATTCACCGGTTCACAAGAAGTTCGTTCGGATGCAGCTGCTTCGCTTGTGTCATTGGCACGAGGTAGTGACCGATACGGGAAGCTTATAATTGAAGAAGGTGGGGTTGGTCCACTTTTGAAGCTGATCAAGGAAGGGAAAGCTGATGGACAAGAGAATGCTGCTAGAGCTATTGGTCTGCTTGGGCGTGACGCGGAGAGCGTTGAACATATGATACATGTTGGTGTTTGTTCTGTTTTCGCGAAAATTCTTAAAGAAGGTCCTATGAAAGTTCAAGGTGTTGTTGCTTGGGCTGTTTCTGAACTTGCTGCTAATTATCCTAAATGTCAGGAACTTTTTGCTCAGCATAATATTATTAGGTTGCTTCTTGGTCATTTAGCTTTTGAAACTGTTGAGGAACATAGTAAGTATGCTATTGTTAGTATGAAAGCGAATTCAATTCACGCCGCTGTTGTTATGGCTAGTAATAATAATAATTCCAGCTCTAATCTTAATCCCAAGAAGGGAACTGAAAATGAAGATGGTGGTGTTGTTGTTGGTGGCAATAAACATGGTCGTGTATCGCATCATCCATTAGGTGAAAGACCAAGAAATCTGCATAGAGTGATCACAAGTACTATGGCAATTCATGCTGCTTCCAAGCAGCCCAATGAAGGAAATGAAGCAAATCAAAATCAGAACATTTTGGCCAATTCCAATACTCCTAATGGTAATGGACTTGGTAATGGTAATGGTAATGGTAATGGTAATGATGGTGGGAAGCAAGGAAATCATAATAATCATCAGAGAAATTATTCGCATTCGGGGATTAACATGAAGGGAAGGGAATTTGAAGATGCTGAGACAAAGGCAAGTATGAAGGAAATGGCAGCAAGAGCTCTATGGCATTTGGCTAAAGGTAATGTGGCGATTTGTCGAAGCATTACGGAATCAAGGGCTTTGTTGTGTTTTGCTGTTTTGCTTGAGAAAGGACCAGAGGCTGTGCAATACAATTCCGCAATGGCATTGATGGAGATTACTGCGGTGGCTGAGAAAGATGCTGAATTGAGGAAATCTGCATTCAAGCCTAACTCACCTGCCTGCAAAGCAGTTGTTGATCAAGTGCTTAAGATAATTGAGAAAGCAGATTCGGATCTTCTCATACCGTGTGTCAAAGCGATTGGGAATTTGGCAAGGACATTCAAGGCTACTGAGACAAGGATGATCGGTCCATTGGTAAAACTTCTTGATGAAAGAGAGGCAGAGGTTTCCAGGGAGGCATCAATCGCGCTTAGGAAATTTGCCGGCAATGAAAACTACCTTCATGTTGATCACTCCAAGGCAATTATCAGTGCCGGTGGGGCAAAACACTTGATTCAGCTTGTGTATTTTGGAGAGCAAATGGTTCAGATTCCAGCATTGGTTCTGCTCTCTTACATTGCATTGCACGTGCCGGATAGCGAGGAACTTGCTCTGGCTGAGGTGCTTGGAGTGCTTGAATGGGCATCCAAGCAATCATTCATGCAACATGATGAAACCCTTGAAGAATTGTTGCAAGAAGCCAAGAGTAGGTTGGAGCTTTATCAGTCTAGAGGTTCAAGAGGATTCCATCATAAATTGCATCAGTAGGAAGAATAGTACATTGCCATCATCATTGTAAATGTTAAGGTTTTTCAACCATTCATGATTCTTATCATTCTTCGAAGTATGTATACAATCAATTTGGCTCCTCATAAGTGAGTAATTTGAAAAGAGAGAAAAATTAGTTGTTATTTCAACGAACACGTAATTTGTTATAATGTACATGTAAACTTCACCTTTGATTTATTTATCATTGGTTGATAATACTCACTTTACATTCTAAAGTGAGTTGTTCACTTTAGAGGAGCCAGATCAATATACAATCAATTTAGTTCTTCAGTTGTTGGATACATTTTCAACTGCCTCCTAACCCAAATGTTCTATAGCCCTTTTCTTTTTTACTTTTTATCTTATAATGATAATGATACTTTTAAGGTTTTAATCTCAAAGTAATCAGCAAAGTTGTAGCAGACTTTGCTGTCTACAATTATCTACCAACTCTTATGCGTTGGACCAGATAGAAAAATCCTAAAAACAATACTTTGAATGATTCCTCAGATTTCGTTGGACCAATAGAAAAAAAGAATACATGCAAAAGACTAGTTGACTTAAGGTTGGGCGATGGGTCGTGGTCCAAACATTTCAGCTGCTGGAGTTGGACATGTTCAAACAAACCCACGTCAAGGTTACTTTCCATTAATTATTATGATTATGATTATGATTCCATCATGCCAATATAATTTTTTTGACCATAATAAAATATATCTGCAACTGGAACAAAAAAAAAAATCTACAACTTGGTTGTAATTTTTAACAACAATAACCTATTCAACGTATTTACATAGTCACCACTATTGAAGTTTGTTGTATGTCCCACATCGTTGAGGTTCCCAGACAATCGATTGTATGAACATGCTTGAGTTCCCTCCTTCTTTGAGCTAACTTTTGGGATGAGATCCAAGCATATTTAACATGGTATCAGAGCTGGGTTAAGGATTGCGATGTGGGAATTGGACCCAGGCCCACGCCAGGCGTGAGGGTGGGTGTTGAAGTTTGTTGTATGTCCCACATTGCTCAAGTTTCCATATAAATATGCTTGAGTCCCCTCCTCCTTTGAGCTATCTTTTGGGATGAGATCCAAGCATTTTTAACAACCACATTTGTGAGTTGTGACCGATATATCGAGATGAGATGTTCATATTTCATGTTTGGTATTTTTTATATGCAGATTTTGATTATTGCTGACTGAGAATCCTGGTTCCACTATCATGTACAACTTGATGTATACTTGTATACTCTCTCTGGTCACATTAACACTCATTTTTAGGTTCATTAAATACCATATGTATTTGGTATATAATGTGACCGGAGGGGTAGTAAACAGCCTCTCAACAAGACACTGTACAAGTCCAAATACCAAATGTATTATATGAAATGAAATGTATATGGTTATTTCTTTATCTGCCGGGGTCAAATATATTGATTGCATGATTTGATTACTGAGAGACCAACAGCAGTACCGATTGGAACATAATGCCTGCTTATCACAGAGTGTCACGCTCACGCAATACAAAAGTAGGAAATTAAAGAAAGGAAGACCTACGCTACTATGCTACAAATTTCACGTTTATTTTCTTGCATTCCATCCAGGTTGGTTTAAAAAAACAATATAACTATAAAATTTGGAGAATCAATCCGCAGAAACATCAAAATCCTATTATCTTATACTAGCAATAACATGACATTGAGGATTTGGTTCCAAATTTGCACTTTCCAAGCTTCCGCACACACGTGTGTCCACTCAAGTTGGACACTCAAGTTGAGGAACACAATTACCCATGTGAAGGGGTGCACAAAGTTTCAATGTGAGAATTTCTTTTTAGGCCCTCGATATTTCTTAGTCCCTTAAAATTCCAATTTTCCCCCTGATATATACATTCAGGAGATATCTCCCGCCTTTTGGAGTTATCTCGCATTCACTGGGATTCGTGAGTTATCTCTCGGATGACATGTTTTATATGACAGAACATGGAGCTTTCCTGTCACGTTTTATTTTGTTTCAAAGTTTCTAAAACACTTAATTTGCTCTCTAAAGCTACTTTTCACCTAATTCTTGATTCCCAATCAAACATATTCCATTGCACTTTTCTTTTGCCTCATTTGTATTATCATTGAATGTTTAGTGTTGTTGATGGAATAGATAAGTTTAATGTTGTTTGTTGATGCAATATGAATGATTATGTATTTGTTTGTTTATATTGATTGAATGCTATGATTTAGGAATATGTTTAAGCTTTGTTAATGCAATTGGAATGTTAATTTGTAATGTTTGTTTGAATATGTTTCAAGTGTTTGAAAAAAATGCTAGAATGAATAACATTTTGATTTTGATCCTTCATTATAGATATGGCCGATGATGATGTTGGGAGGACGAGACATGGCAGGGAGAAATTGCACAATTATATTGAAAGAGAGCGAGTGGACGTGGTCGGAGTGAGGGAGCGGAAGGTTCTACTTCACATGCTCAAGATGTTGATGTTGACATTGAGGTGTCATCACCACTGCCACCACAACCAAAGACGACATAACAACAACCTTATGTGCCATCACCACATCCACTATGCCATCCACATTTCCTTAAACTTACGTCTTCTCGTATCAACTTCTTATGTGTTCCTTTATATTCACCGCCTCTTTCTCAACCCAACACATGCTTTAGTTTTCTACGACCGAACCACTATCAAGTTTATCTATTATAAGCATAAATCATGCATTTCTTGTTTGATAACAAGTCCAATTAATCATCTCTTCTCGATCTTTATATTTCTTTTTAGGAACAAAATATTCTGCAACATCAACAGAATAGACCTCAGGATCCGACTTTGAAATAATGGGAGGTTCAACCATATCGATGTATATATAAAAAAAAAGGTCAAACAAATGCATTAAAAAAAAAAGGCCAAACGAGGGATCAAAATCCCTATTACATCAGCTATCATCATGTGACTTAGATTACTAAGACAAGATTCGCAAAAAATTGTTCCTCCATCAAAGGAACACCCAATATTAGTCAAGGCATTTGAGCATTGATTAACATCCCGATAAGAGTGCTTCACCACCATCTTCTAATCCAAATTAATCGACCAATGAATCCTCACAACTAAAGATTTGCCATTCGAGCTACCATTACCTTTTCTACTAATACAATTAACAAAAAACTAAGCAATCTACATTCCTCAGCTTTTGCTGGACCAATTGAAAAAAGGGAATATATGTAAAAGACTAGTTGACTTGAGGTTGGGCGATGGGTCGTGGTCCAAACATTTCAGCTTCTTGTGTACGACATGTTCAAACAAACCCACGTCAAGGTTACTCTATATTATTATGATTATGATTCCATCATGCCAATATAACTCTTTTTGACCACAATAAAATATATCTGCAGTTAGAACAAAAATAAATCTGCAACTTGATAGTAGTTTCTAACAACAATATATCCTACGGTAATAAAACCATCCCTAACTTGACTTGATAGAAGTTTCTCTGTGGTTGCATACTGACTCATTTACATAGTCATAACGGTTGTGGCCAATCAAGATCGGAGGGTTCGTATTTTAGATTTGGTATTTTTTATATGCAAATTTTGATTATTATTTTTTTAAATAAAAATAACAAGCTCTGGAACTCTAGTTTGTCCGATCTTGATATATCGGCTAAATATGTAGTGACTACGTTAATACGTCAAATTGCTGACCGGCAACCATGGTTCCACTATCATCTGCAATTTGATGTATACTTGTATCTTTGACAAGTTGCAAAGAGCCTCAACAAGATACTGTATAAGTCCAAATACCAGCAACGGCGATACGAGCAAGCTAGAGCTTTCGCTTGAGGGAGGAGCATGATGAATTGATGGACTCACACTTGAGGGAGAGTGTTGTGTGCAAGTGTGAGTTATATGTCTCACATCGGTTAGAAAGGTAAAGGTTAAACACTTATAAGTAAGAAGATCCATAAACTCATAACCTTAAGGTTTTGGGTAAGAGTGTGACGTCTCTCTTACCTGTGTGGTTGTTCTAGCCTCGATGTGGACGGTCTCTTAGACTCCTCTCATGACCCAACAATATAATCACTTTAACAAGTGTAAATGGTTTATGCACATTCACCAATGAAGAAAAAAAAGTAGAAATGGAAATAAAAAGAATGATTATCATTATTAAAAATATTGATTTATGTGCATTTTTGTATAATATATTATTTGTATCTGTGATCATATTTCTAGTTAGTGATGGCAGGTTTAAAACTTCAACTTGCCTCGGGGACGGGTCTGAAATTTTAGATCGTGGCGGTAATATTTTACAACTATGGTACATTGTTATATTTTCATAAAAAAAAAATTGGAAATTTTTATAATGCACTTGCAAAATGAGGTCTGATATGTCCGATGAGGATGGATGATGACGACGGAAACATCACGGTGCTCCAATACCGTGGTGAAGAAATCTCATTGTGGGACAAAAGGTGCTTGCGGGTACATTAGCGTTACGACGATCAAGTCAGTATGGAAAATGAGAGGAGTGTGTAAGAAAGTGTGGGAAAGTGAATCATATGTTGAATGTGAAACAGGTCACCCTTAAATAAGCGCGCGTGAGAAATAACTGTCTTCGTGTGATACGACACCTTATTCGTGTCTGCTGAGGGACGCGTGTACAGTGCCTGATGCATGGGGGCACATTCTAGTGGGGCAAGCCATACTGTTTGGTATGGTCTTTCAGACAATGTGCCTTAGGTCGGTAGACATTTTGTCCACCTATCATTACAGAATTGGCCTTCTAACCGGTCTGAAACAAGGTGTATCGGTATTTTTTAAATCTATAATTTACCGATAATTTTTATAAAATCAAAAATTATGTGTCGACTTTTATATTTTAAAAATATCATTTATAAAAAAAATTCATTTCATTGTTCGTTACTTTTCTTTATACGATGAAAGAGGGCCGAAGCCCAGTTCGTTGCTTAGTTATACTTCTGTCTTGAAGAGGTCTCTTATTATTTTTGACTAAGTAGGGCAATCCTTGCTTGGCTATATTAAACGTATAATGAGACACCGGCATATAAATGCTCTTTCTCAGGCGTGTTGTTTTTGAGATGCAAAGACTTTTTTGGAATAGTCTAATTAATGGCATGAGCACTTGTGTAGTATATTTTTTCTAGCAATTTTGATAAAGAGTAGTGGCAGTGAAACTCTCTTTTCAACATTCTCTGAAACACTTACTTTTTTATTGGTTTAAATTAAGGTGAGTCTGACACTTTAGAAATAGGTTCCACTTAAAGTGGTAAAACATATATTAACTTCATCTAATAAATGAAAAAGTGTTAGACCATCCACAATGCAGCACCCCATTTGATTGCTTAAATGGGTCCCAATTGTACACGTCGTTCATTTTATAAATAATACGTAATAAACACACAATCTCTCCAACTCAGCACCTCAAAATAATTATTAATTTGGTCCCAGCAATAATTCTATATCATTACATTTTAACAATAATTTTTATAGTCATTCATAATTATACAATTTTAAAATATTGAAATAATTTAACTATAAATTATTAAAAAACGAACATTTTTATTTTATTTTTATTAATAATTCAAGAAAAAGTTAAAACTTAAAAAGACAATATAAAATAAATAATGGAAAAAATAAGGTAATTAAGTACAATTTTTTTAAAGAGTAATTGAATACAAGAAATGTCAACTAAAATTTGCAACGGCTATGCTACAAGCAAATTCAAATTCAACTATTTTTTTTAAGGAATCAAATTCAACTATTATTTACAACTATTATATAATTATTTTTTAATACCAAAATAATACAATAACTAAATATATATATATATATATATATATATATATATATATAATAGAATTAATTGTACGCGTGGACCCATGAGTAATAGGAGAGAGGATGCCTATATATAAAAGCATCATATTCATTGGTGTCACAAAGAGGGTGCCTATTTACGATGGTGCTTAATAGTGGAAAGACTCCTCATTATAGATGGTCTTAGTATGAGTGTTTAAAAGAGAATGTCTCTGTCATTCCTTGTTGATAAATAATGCAACAGCTAAACATATTAATACAATTATAGTCGCATATATTCAGTCCGATTTACTACTTATATATAACCCCAACTCCTAAAAAAAACTTATACATAACCCCCTAAAATTACTTATATTATAACTTCAATTGAGTTTTTTTTGGACAGAACTTCAATTGAGTTCAATTGTAATATAGATTCCAACATAAAATAATTTTACGCATACATCTTATCACATTGTACCATATAGTATTTGTAGGGGGTTATATTTTTGAGCGTAACATAAAATTATTGTTCACAAATTTTATGATACACTCATATTAATAACTAAATCTTTAAATTAATGATTAAATGAATTATTTTTTAAAAAGTAAATTATTTTCTATCATTTACGGTTATAATATATAAATCTTAACTACCGAAAGGGTATGCAAGATAAAATTTATTTATTTATTGTAAATTTTATTACTCACAATAAAGAATATTGATTATTTTTTACGATAAAATGTAAAAAAAAAATTAGTTTGATTCTTACTATGAAATGATGTTTTTTCTTATAAATTAATATTTTCTAAAATATAAAAATCGACACTCAACTCTTAATTTTATAAAATGATTGTTAATTTATAGATTTATAAATCAAGAGTACCGGTACACCTTAATTTACAAGTATACCGTAGAAGTTTGATCGATACACTTAAAAATTCTGAGTGTATCGGTACACTAAATCTTTAAATTTATAATTAGGAGAATATTTTGAACATCCAAATCCAATTGACACCTTAATAAAAAAAGAAATAGAGAGGATGATGTAATATATTGGCGATGTGATAAAAAAAAAGATAAAAAAGAAAATAAGGTATTAAATGGACATATAAAATTTAATGATGTTCAAATATTAAGAGTTAATAAAATTTTCTCATTTATTTGCTCAAAAAAAAAATTCTCATTTATATTAAGAAACAGTTAACCTAAACATTTTTCAATAAAAAAAAACAAATGTATACTCTTGTTTTTCCTAGAAAGGATCATTTATCTATACCGTATATCTAACGGTATATCTAACCGTGTTTTTTCTTTTCTTGTCTTTCTGGAGGAACCAGTCACCCTTTGTTGGTGAGTATATATATATATATATATAGACACACACACGTTGTCTTCGGTAGCTTTATGTCAACCAACTTTAAAACTCAACAACGAGTATCATACAATCACAGCAACGTTACTATGCTGTCTACAACTCAATTTGCTACCAATGTGTTGTTCACCCTGTTTCTGTTCCGCAATCCAGCAGCAGGTGGCAACTCATTCATTCCATTAACATACTAGCAGTGATACATAGACCACTTTACGTGACATGTACCACTTATACACCCACACACAATTGTAACATGTATTCATGTGGTCTTCGCACAAACAAAAAAACTCACATTTATTGTCTCTCACACACTCTCACATCAGAGTGGTACAATGTGTGTATGAAAAAAAGGGTGTCTATCAAACATTATCCTTAACATATATCGCTCGTCATGTTATCTTGTTTTTAAAAGTGCATGTGCTTCTTTTCTCATTGCTTATAAAAAAATCTTATTGACTACACTTCGATCTAATAGGATGCTATGTTATGTTTTTTAATTTGTAGGTTCGTACTCAACAACACTCACTATCGTCAACAAGTGCAACTACACAGTTTGGCCGGGATTATTATCCGGCACCAGTACATCATTGCTCTCCACCACCGGCTTCGCTCTTCCATCGGGCGAGTCCAATATCCTCATTATGCCCTCTTCCTGGTCCGTCCGTGTATGGGGGAGGACCCTATGCTCCCACGACTCCAACGGCAAGTTCTCTTGTCTCACCGGCAACTGTGCCTCCACTGTAGAATGTGATGGTGGAAAGGCCGCTCCACCAGCGACACTTGCAAAGCTCAACCTAAATGGCTCCAGTGGAGTTGATTTATTCCGGGTCAGCCTTGTTGAAGGTTACAACCTACCGATGATGGTTGAGCCTCAAGTTGGAAACGGCGCTGGGGAATGTAGGACGGTTGGTTGTGTGGTGGACTTGAATGAGGTGTGTCCAACGAAGCTGAAAGTGATGAATGGGAGAGATTGCATTGCTTGTAGAAGTTTGTGCCGGCCATTTGGGGATTCCAAGCATTGCTACCCGAAGTTCTTCACCAACTTATGTCCTCAGGCTAGTGTCGATGCCACTAAAACCTTTCAGGGAATTTGTTCCTCTAGTAGTACTAATTACCTCATCAGTTTCTGCCCTAAAAGGTAGCACTCCTATGCCCACTCATCTTTACTATTTTATGGGTCTCACTAATCGGTGCGGGCATTGATTAAAGAATCTACTAATAGAAATTTTGCCTATAAGACGTTACTTTTGAGTAAGTAACGATTACACAACTTTTTCATAAAAACTTACTTATTTTGGATGCTTAACCAATATATTTGGGGCACTAGTTAACATTCTCCTTATTTTATAATGCATCATTAACGTTTTTATTTTCCTATTACTAATACATTTCACTATTTATTAGTGTGTCTTCTCACAATTCTTTTAATATATTTTTCTCATATTATTCCTGAGAAATAATTTTGTTAACCGATTTGAGTTGTTCGGATGGCGTTACTTGAAATCTTGGAGTATATTGTTTTTTAAACTATAATGTTTAATTTTTCTTGATGTTAATTTTGGTGGATTAATTTAATCTTTTTAAATATACTTTTTTGTAAAATCAATTATAATTTCTCACTCCGATATTTAACTAACTACATTTTTAATATGTGTGAAAATTGCAAAACAACTTATAACATGAAGTGTAAGCTAAAATTTTCTGCCACAAAAGGTAGCATTCCCATATCTAAAAGTGTTCATCTCAATGATATGCAACATTTGAAAAGAAAAAAGAATTATCAAAATAGACGTCATTTTCAGTTTTAATCTCGTAATTTATTCTTCCACTTGTATCAAGCCATTATATTTGACTTTGTATATATAATAATGGTAAATTAATGTTTAACAAGGATAATTTGGTAAAAACATGACTCTATATTTTTTCCTTCATTTTTTCAATCAATTATGATTTTGGGAACAATTTTTAGTTATTAAATCATCATCCCATCATGAGCTAATAATTGAAATGTGCTCGAAATTGAGTGCAGTTTGATCAAGCCGAGGAAAGAGAAATACTACTCCCCAAAGACGGTGGACAACTCAGGAGACGAAAAGAAAGGGTCAACCAACAACAGTACTACATTACTGGTTGTAATTGGTATTATTATTGTAATTGGTATTATTGGTATTAGTATTACATTACTCAAAATAACTATTGTCTTTTGTTCGTCATGCACCCTCAACTTGTTCGACCAAAAACCATCAACAAGTGGCGATGACCTTAATTCTGCCCATCATTAGTCATCATTGCATGATTATAAGTTTGAAATGCAGATAAAGCACACTCCTTCGGTTTTTTGTTTATGTTGATTTTGGTGTTGATTTGGTTTTAGAGGTTTGTTTTTTTATTAATGTTTAAGATCAATGAATGTGTCTATATGTGATGTTCTTACTTTGTAGTTTATGTCTTAACGGTCTCTGTTTGTCGTAAGTATGGACTTGATTATTAATGAATTTTGTCATTCAAACTTTTTTATTGTTGTAGTAATAAATTTGTTTTAAATACGTGTGACTATTACTAAAATACTTTTTGTGTTGAAATATATTCAATGTTAATTTTCATATTTCAAAATAGTATTAATAAAAAATATATTTAAAAAATAATAATAAATGAATCTAAATATTTGTGGTAGATTTAAATTTACGGACTAGATTTTGGACAATATTTAGGTGACATTGTGGTTGGTGACATTACCAACCACAATGTTACAAGTGTACAAAACAATAAAAAAAATCTTGTGAAAGAAAAAGAAGAAAGAAATATGTGACATTGTGGTTGGCCAATATCACTGATGTCACCAACCACAATGTCACCCAAGTACTACTCCTAAGTTTCCTTTATAAAAGACCTTAACTTATCTTATATTTACAACGGGAAGAAACTAAAAAAAAGAAAGGAAAACCACATCCTTCAAATCTCACTTCAAGCTAGATGGAACCAATAAGCCTATCATTGGCGGTTGATAGAAGCTCATAACATTGGGAAGTTATCTCAAATTCTCAGCTCTTGAAATCCAATTAAGTAAAGATCTTGATCATATGCATGTTCGATCTTGACCTATGTTTATGTTCTTTCTTTCTCTTCTTTAACATATTTTTTATTTATAAAAAAAATGTAGATTGAAATATTTCCTTGAATAATACCAAATTGATGGTGAATCCTTTAGTATCTATAAGAAAAAATAGGCACCTGTCCATAAGGCTAAAGTAATTCAAAATTTAAATTTATTTAAATAATTAAATATATTTTTGAATGACAAAATTTATTGATAAACTAGTCTCTGCTCAAGAAAAACATGGAGTGATAAAACATAAAGAACATAACAAAATGTTTCGTATATAGGCGGAACACCCAATGGAAAACCCTTACACCTCATACATCAAAGCACCACTAAATATACCATCCAACCGAAGACTACCACCAAAATCAATAAAAACTAACCACCCATACCTAAGTTAACTCCAAAAATCAACGTCAAACCCCCACATAGCTGCATAAAACAAAGTTGAGCCAAAACCTCAAACTCCATCATGAATGACCACAAAACAAGTTCCAAACACCTATATTCCGCTACTCGTACCAAAAACCTCAAAAAAACCAAGCAAAACCCTATAACAACAGCTGACATTCTTTTCCACAATTGAGCCCCAATAAACATCCGAAAAATACGTATTCCAATACATTCGGATTCCACCACCAACTTATCCCCAATCCACCGAAGAAGACACCATAAGAAGCCCAGATAACTTTCTTCTAGAAATTGACTCCCAATCTCGAAGCAAAAGCGATCTATCCTCTATACTCCTAAAACAAATCACTAAGGCACCTCTCAAATCTCGGTCTACTGAAGAGGGCACCATAACCAACACCAAAGCTTGAAGCTAGACACTAACTCCTGATCTCGAACCACAAGCCTATCGAAAAAACAACCCAAAATCGGCAAGAGTTAGCATCGACAGAGATGAACCTAGATTAGAGGTTACCACGAGCAAACATTAGAAGAAAAAAAAACAAATACAACGCTAAGACATAAAACACATCCACATGCTCCTTATCATCATCACCATACCCAAAAAGTAACCACTACGCAAAAACCACCAATTTGAAACACCAAAAAAACACTGGTTATCCTTCCAACCCCCAGCCCAACACCAACAACTATCACCTTGCGTTAACAACACCAACAACTGCTCGCAACACCATTAACTCAAAACAACAACGACAATCATCATCACCACACCCAAAAAGTCACCACCAGGCAACAACCACCACCTTGAAACACCCAAAATACGCAAGACTCACGAATTTGGAACATCACACCTAAAAAGTCTACACTACGCAACAACACCACATCGAAAAATGCACGACTCGCAAATATGGAACCAACATCTTGACGACGTCGACTCATCAAGACCAGCTATGGAAGAGTGTTAATCGTGCTTGCTAGAACAACCAACCACCATGACTCTTGCAACGATGGCAACCCAAAAGAGATAACTACGACGACGCAGTGAAAGAACAATGAAACACTAACACATGCAGCAATAACAACACCAGATCCATAACCCATAGAACAACACCAAACTAAAGCTCATGTCCATAACCCATTGAACAACACCAAGTAAGGTTATAGTGACACAACCTTCGGCTAACATTACAGCTGCAGCAAAAATAATTAAATATAAAAAGTGACATGGCACAAATTGATTTAAGTGGTGTCATAAGACATACTTAATCTTTATTTTTGCAAGACATAATTAAAAAATGATGTATAAAAATAGGCCTTTAATAAAAAAAACACACAATTTGTGCCACGTCACTTTTTTATTAGAGGCCTATTTTTGCAAGACATACTTAACCATAGTTAATTGAGGAATTAACTAGCTTTAGTTAGCAGTTAGTCTAGCAAATAATGATAAATATCCATTTAACTATGGTTAAAAATACATATATTTTTTTAAAAAAAATAAATAACTGTTAGCGGGCAATTGTAAATTGTAATGGCCACGGCTCACGGAAAAAAAGTAGATATAATTTTTGTTTTCGCAGAACTACATCCTTTTACCAACCATATATTGAATATATTACCTGTAAAAAGAATAAATAAATTAGTGGTCACAATAAACAAATTAGTTTGAATTTAATCGCAACTCAACGAAATAGCTTGATTTTTTTTATGTTCCGTCTCTGTACATATATTTATTTGTTTTAAAATTTCTCCTCCATATTTCCAATATTTAGTGCTGAAACAATATATAGGTCTCAAACCATTTTTACTCACCGGTGGACCTACATAGAGCTCAGGGAGTTCAAGTGATCTCCCCCTCAATTCTTAATTTTACATTCAGATTGTTATGTTTTTCTCATGTTGAATCCCCTCAAATCTAAACATTGCACAACATCACACTTTCACTAACTCTCACTTATTATAAGATCTTGTGGCATATTATTAACTAGTTTAGTGAATGGCTAGTATAATATTATTGTCTTGACAACACATTTGTTTTGGTGAATGGCTAGTATTGTAATATTATAATATTAAGTAAATTGATCATTTGCTCTGTAGCGTAAATTAACAAAGTCTGAGATTTAAATGTCACAACTCTTACTAATGATCGAATAATATAAAGACTAAATTGTGTAATCAAATAGAGGATGAATGGATGAACGATTCTCTCGTAATTTATATTAAGAGAGACATGGTTGACAACATTCATAATTAATCGATTATTCAACGATATTATAACTTAAAATCGTGTAGAGGAGGGTATGTATATAATTAAAATTTAAAAGTTTGAACCCTAAACCTTGGGTCTTGGCTACAATATGTTTTTACTCAAAAATGCCACGGTCATCATTTGATAAACATCAAGCAGCATTTAACAATTACCGATTTTCTTAGGTTACCCCACATACATAATATGCATGTATAATTTGGGAGACCTTTTCAAGCACTTCATAACATATGGTGTAGTTGGACTTCAAAACCGTTGTCTGAGATGGCTATTGGATTTGCCGATGGATCCGTCAAGCACCCATATGGTGTAGTTGAAGATGTACTAATATGTGTATACAAGTTCAATTTCTAGGTAGACTTGGTGATATTCGATGTGAAAGAAGACTTTGGATGTCTCCTCCTTCTGGGTTGACCAGTCCTAGCAACCGCAAAAACCATGATCAACGTAGATTTGAGCGAGCTTGTGGTGAGGTCCAATAATGAGTAGGTGTGTTACACTACGTTTAAATCTTTGAAAAGCAATAATAAAAATGCTCAATGTCATATGGGGAGTGTGTCCGTGAGCTCAGTTAATGAATGTCTCGACAAGAGGTCACTACTCAACCTCTAAAGAGCACAAGGGCTAAGAAGAGGCAACGAGAGGAGCTTCCTAAGGAGAATGAACTTAAAAAAAATGACTGAACTACATATATTTAAGTAAAATAAGTAGTTAATGCTATGCATTTTAGTGGTTAAGAAAATAGTCTAAGTGATTAATGAAATTATGCTAAAAAAGTGGTTAACAACATACATTTTGTGGTTGTTTCAACAAAAAAAAAACATACATTTTGTGGTTAACGAAATTATAAAATTGGTTAATGAAACAACTCAAATTTTGTGTTACAAAATTCATCATTTACATTAAAAAAATTACAAAAAGTAAAAACCACAATTCACACATATTGTTGCCGGTTTGGTGTGTTTCATAACACAGTTGCTATAATTTTTATGATAAATTAGCGAAAAGTCGGGCACTCACGTTCCCGTTTTTCCGCTTTATTTATTAGACTGACGTTTGAAAATTATGAACGGTGTTTTATTAATGAAATTTTGGTTTTGATTAAAACTAAACATATAAAAGTGTGTGGTTTTCAAGTTATAACAAACTAAACTAACCATGATTATCTGTTTCAACAACACCAACGATATAACAAAAAAATATAATATTATTTTTTTTAATGACACCAACACCAATCTTTATTATAGAAAAAGTTGTTTAAGAGTATAATTGAGATAATGGAAAAGTATGTGTAGATATATTCATCTAGTTTGTTATACTTTAAAATGATAAAGGAAATTTTTTTTGGACATATATATACTCATATCATGTTTGTTATACTTTTATTTTAATATTTGAATTTATTCTTATCCATTTGTTATATGTGATATTTGTATTGAAAGTTAATGGTAATTTTGAAAAAAGAAAAAGTCAATCCAAAAGAGACAATATGTTATTTTCTTTATACATAATATAGATAGACACCTCTAAATTTCATACACTTACTCAAATTATGGTTTTTTTTCTCCATCTTTCTTCCTATTATACTATCTAACTATTATATCCATCATATAATCTTCTTTTACTCTTTGTTTCAAGGTGTAATATACACCCACATACACAAAATATTTATAATTTTTATAAGTGCCTTATAAAATGATCAAAATACCGTGAAGTATATAAATAGACACATATACATAAAAATAAAAGTAATGAAAGAAAAAAGATAAAAATAATATATCTTTTTAAAATAATTAAATGATAGATATTTTAATGAGTATGTGCCTAAATAATTTTGATTTGATGTTGTTTCATATAAGTATTTCCCGTCATGAAGTTGAAAAATTAGAAACCAAATGCAACAAAAAATAATAATGTTGTTTCCTTCATTGCCCTTAGAGCATCTACAACAGTAATAAACTAATAAAAACTCTTTAAATGAACTACACGTGTACACATCATTTATTTATCGTTTTTTTTTTTAATAAAAGTACATATTAAAGATTCAATGACTCCAATGATAATACACTAATAGAGACTCTAATGAAAAGTATTTAAATATGTCCCACTAACTTTAACTTTGCATCATTATACAAAAGGTAGTGTTAATAACAATATTACTTCTTTTGAAAGGTGATACCAACTTATATATATTTTAGGCTTAATTGCAGTTTTGGTCCCACTATTTTCACTTTTTTTTCCTAGAATTGGTCCCCCTATTTTAAAATTCAACAATTTTGGTCCCTCCATTATATTTTTGAAGTATAAAAATGTGATGTGATAAATTTTAAATGTCTTGAAATATGATATGAAGATAGAAAAAGATCAACATCGATCAAATTGTAAAAAAATTCCCTCAAAAACTTAATTTAAAACATATCATATCACAATATTTTAGACAAAATATTTGATAGAGGGACCAAAATTTTTGAATTTTAAAATAGGGGAACCAATTTCGCAAAATGATGAAAATAGAGGAACCAAATTTGTGTAAATAAGTCTATATTTTATTAGTCATTTTAATCGCATGACTCGTTAGTTGCTGATTAGAGATAGTCTTTATATAGTTGTCTGTTAGCTAACCTGTATCCATTCTTTCTTTTAAGTAAAAAACCACATCAGAGATGTTGTTATGTTTTGACGGACTCATTACCCTTAACCATAAATCTTAGAGTATTACTTTTCCCACCTTGTTGCCTTCTCGCACGCCCTATAAAATTTTCAAAAATGCCCATGATGCTGTTCGGATTACGTAATCCGGACTGCATTAGCACCATGAAAAAAAGGGTCTAAATGATGGAATTTTGGATATTGAGGGCGGAGTCCCGTAAGAAGTCCCTTTTAAGGGAGTCTTGATCATAAAAACACAAGGATGAAAACCAGGAAGATTAATATTGTCCTTAAAATGACTATCCATGTTACAAACATGTTCAGAATTGGTGCTGGTGCTGTCCGGATTACGTAATTCGGATTGCATTAGCACCATGAAAAGAAGGGTCTAAATGATGGAATTTTGGATTTTGAGGGCGGAGGCTCGTAAGAAGTCCCTTCTAAGGGAGTCTTAATCATAAAAACACAAGGATGAAAGCTAGGAAGATTAATATTGTCCTTAAAATGACTATCCATGTTACAAACATGTTCAGAATTGGTGCTGGTGCTGTCCGGATTATGTAATTCGGATTGCATTAGCACCATGAAAAAAAGGGTCTAAATGATGGAATTTTGGATTTTGAGGGCGGAGGCTCGTAAGAAGTCCCTTCTAAGGGAGTCTTAATCATAAAAACACAAAGATGAAAGCTAGGAAGATTAATATTGTCCTTAAAATGACTATCCATGTTACAAACATGTTCAGAATTGGTGCTGGTGTTGTCCGGATTACGTAATCTGGATTGCATTAGCACCATGTAAAAAAGGGTGTTTAGGGGGTGTTCGGATTCTATAATCTGAAAAAAAATCAAATAGCACCCTATTTTTTTGAGATTTTTGGATTTTGTAATCTGAAATGGTGAAAAACTCTTTTTTTTTCACCCTATTATAAAGGAAAACACCAATTCGGATTTTAAAATCCGGAAATCTCAAGGGTGTTTTTGGAAGAAAAAAAATAGGGCGCGCGAGAAATGGATAAGGTGAGAAAAGTAATACCAAAATCTTATGTCCTCGTGAGTCATGACCTCAAATAACCTAGTGACCATAGACCCCTTGGGCTAAAATGGTCATCACAGGTTTTAAGTATGATACATATAGATAGACTTATCCTCACATAATATCGACCACTTCTCTGGCTCACAAATTTCATCCACTCAATCATAATATCTTTGATCCAACCAGAAAAAAAAAACCATACTACCCTATAGTTCACTCAAAATCTGCATATACATATCATCACTTAATTAAATAACATTACTCTGTCTCTCTCTCTACATTTTCTTGATTCTTCCAATAACAACATGGCTGCTGCAGTAACAGCCGCCGTCTCTTTTCCATACTCCAACTCCACTTCTCTTCCGATCAGGACATCTGTTATTTCCCCAGATAGACTTGTCTTCAAAAAGGTACGTTTCATTCTTCCATAATCATATACATGCATTGATCCAACCGGACACGACACTGACACCGATGATAATATAAGAAATTACAACGTAACTATATGTATGTGTGCCTGTGTTAGTGACAAAGACTGACACTTCGATCTGAAGTGTAATTGTTGAGAATATGATTATGAGTATGATATGAGGTGATGTTTATTTCCCAGGTTTCATTGAATAATGTTTCCATAAGTGGAAGGTTAACTGTCAGAGCCGAAGTTGCGACAGAAGCACCTGCTCCTGTTAAGGTTGAAAAGATATCAAAGAAACAGGAGGAAGGTATTGTTGTGAACAAGTTCAAACCAAAGACACCATACATCGGGAGGTGTCTTCTCAACACAAAGATCACTGGTGATGATGCACCTGGTGAAACTTGGCACATGGTTTTCAGCACTGAGGGTGAGTGTGTGCTCATACATTTCCTCTCTATTATTACTTTTACATTCACTATTCATTACTAGGTTTTAAATTACGGTTGCATCGCAATTTGTTAGAATAAAAAATCTGATTCTAAAGGAGTCTGATAAATAAACACACAAGGACACAAGAATTGATCACAAAGTTCGGTCAATTGTGACTTTGTCTCTGACACCAGAATGACTGGTGTAGTTTTCTAGTATTATGCATTGAATTAGGGTTACATAGTACAAAACTTTATTTAAATACTATTCAGCTCCACTTGATCCGCTCGAGCGTTTTTTCCACTTGCTAGCGAATATGAGCCATACTCAACAAATACTTGATTTGTAGAAAATTACAATCAAATATAGATGACGTAACTTCAATCGCGGTCCATTTCCTAAAATTTGTGTTAGGGAATGCGGTTGCAGACCATTTTTTTTATAACCACAATTTAGAAATCATAACATGGATTGCTGTTAAATTATTAATTTAATTTCTAGCTTAAAAGCCTAATATTTGTATTATTATTTCAGGAGAGGTTCCTTACAGAGAAGGACAATCAATTGGGATAGTTCCAGATGGTATTGACAAGAATGGAAAGCCTCACAAGCTGAGATTGTATTCAATTGCTAGCAGTGCCCTTGGTGATTTTGGAGACTCCAAAACTGTGAGTCTTTATTAATTTGGAGAACGAATCATTTTATTTCTGTACAATGTTGTGGCTGGGAATTGTGAGTAAATAGTTTGAAGTACATTCATAAAGCTTTTATAGAATTCATGCCATTGACCCCTGTTACAAAATTCAAACTTTGGTAATCTATAAGTTCACCTAAATGAATCTGAGAGCAGCACCCTCAAAACAAGTATATGCTAAGTTGCTAACACATCTTTTGTATGGGTAGCAGAGTAACTTGATCTGATATGATTCTTTGATACAGGTTTCTCTATGTGTGAAACGTCTTGTGTACACAAATGATGCTGGAGAAGTTGTTAAGGGAGTCTGCTCAAATTTCTTGTGTAAGGATGAATGCTTTTACTTTTGCATATGCATTTGAGGACTCTAAAAGAGAATTTGTTTTGAACATACATATATCAATCGTCGATGTTCTAATCAATTGAGGTTTTTCTTTCTCCCTCCCTAATCTGGAGACTTACTATAAGAGAGTTAAATATGTATTTCTACACACATGCATGTTTGTGTATTAGTTATTATATTTATTTTGACAATTTACAATACAAGTGGTAAAAACTTCATCATTGTTAGTACTAATGACCCCTTTATACTAATCACCACTGTGATCCTCTTTATTCAGGCGACTTGAAGCCTGGATCTGAAGTACAGATTACTGGCCCAGTTGGTAAAGAAATGCTTATGCCAAAAGATCCTAATGCCACCGTCATCATGGTACATTACTTATTCATCATCTAAATCGAAAAGAAATAAAAAGTTATTATTTGATCCCTTTCTTTTGTCATGATTATTGATTTTCTCCCTTGATCTTTAAAATTTTCTCTGCAGTTGGGAACTGGTACTGGAATTGCCCCATTCCGCTCATTTTTATGGAAAATGTTCTTCGAGAAGCATGAAGATTACAAGGTAAGAGAAGAATATGGAACAAAGGAAATCACTACCGAGTGACCGATGTTACCAGAAAATCCACAACCATAGCCACTCTATTTTATTGCAACTACATATAGATATTTATGTTTATAGATCTTTTAAAGAATGGAAAATTGTATTTACCTAGTAAGCACAAGCAAAGTGAAATGGTTTCTGCACAGGAAACTAAAAGTTTAGTATTATAAAAGATGTTTTTTTGCTAACCATATTTGATTATTAACTGAGTTTTGGACTTTTGGCATATATGATATTTGTAGTTCAATGGTTTGGCATGGCTCTTCTTGGGTGTCCCCACAAGCAGCTCACTGCTTTATAAGGAGGTGAGATGAATCAAACTTTTCTCACTATTCACGAAATTCGGCTACAAGTTATGTAGAATGGGAAGTTTTATACTTTATACTACTTTAATTGTATTGTTCAGGAATTTGAAAAGATGAAGGAGAAAGCACCTGAGAACTTCAGGCTCGACTTTGCTGTGAGCAGAGAACAAGTAAATGACAAAGGAGAGAAAATGTACATCCAAACCAGAATGGCTCAATATGCAGAAGAGTTGTGGGAATTGCTGAAGAAAGACAACACTTTTGTTTACATGTGTGGACTGAAAGGAATGGAAAAGGGAATTGATGACATAATGGTTTCACTTGCTGCCAAAGACGGTAAGAAAAACATTTTGAATTTTTATTACAGGAAGCATAGAGGGGGGTTTGGATAGCTCAACTGGTTTGAGCTAATGGTTAGAAGGATTGAAATTCAAACCTTGATGAAGGAGAAAATACTAACATCTGTCTATCGAAATTTTTTATTCAAGATCAGAGAAACTATAGTCATCATGTTGTGTTTGTTATGTGTTGTAGGTATTGATTGGATTGAGTACAAGAGATCGTTGAAGAAGGCAGAGCAATGGAATGTTGAAGTCTATTGATTTATTTTCACTTGCATCGATAACAAGTTCCACTGTGCAGCAGCATATTCTATATCATTGTCCTGCATTCTGTAGATAGATTACAACCCTTGTAATTTTGGTATGACAAAAAATTATACCTTGCTTGTGAACAATATTATTTGTAGAATCGTTGCAAGAAATAATTTGAGGATCATGCAATATAGATGAAACCAACTTTATCAATTTCCTGAATTTGATTGTGAATATTCAATAATAAGTACATGTTAAGAGTATGATTTTAGATGAGATATGGCCAGAAAATGAGGATCAAACTCATGCATGAGCTATCAGCTTACGAGCAGGGGTGAGATTAAATATACTATTAGTAGTACTAGGGATGAGGCGGATTGGGACAAATTCTTGGTATCTCTAACTCGGACCAAAGTTTGGATTGATGCAAATCCTTAAACTTACTCGTCCCTAGACCCAAGTACTGTAAATGTAGATGGTTCTTTGAGCAATATGATGTGATCATGCTTGATTGATCCAAGAGATGGCAATGCTGTTACATATTTACAATGCTTTTACGTGTCCTTGATTTTTGCTATGTTTGCTAGAAACTAATAGCTACTAAAAGCTAACTACTAACAACCAAAATTAACTATAACAAACTTTCTGCTACTGCTGTGACTGAATCCAATAAATATGGGCATACTCTATGCTCTTTGATCTCTGGCTTGAATTCTTTGCCTTCTGATACGGAAAAACGTTGGTAGAAACTGAAAATGGTAATGGCAAAGGAGAGATTCAACCGCATTTCAACATTTTGGCAGGAGAAGACCTTTTGCTTCGCTATTCCTCCATAACAATTTCCTTCTCAAAGATTGGCATTGCATAAGCCATTGCAATCGCACAGGACTGCATTAGTTCCTTTTGATGTAGGGAAGTTGATTTGGTCAGTTTGGCAATGATTGTTTGCAGGGAATTGGATTGAGAATTGCATCAAAAATTGGCTGAAGTTTTGGCCTCAATTTGTTTTGTATGTCCTACTGCATAATGTATGGTGATCTTTTACATTACCATGTTAGATTGTTTGCTTATATCTTCAAGACTGATAAATGCTACTTGCACCTGACTACTAAATTCATTAACTCCCTAATGAATGAGATATGCGACAGAATCACCATGATATGAATATAATACATGTAACTTACTAGATGAACAACTTTTGACTTGTGTGGTATCTGTGAGCATGGAGTAACGCAAGTTGTCAAAATAATTGAACATGATAATGTTTTGTTATCCAAAACATGAGATTGGCCCTTGGTACTACAAGTTTGTCTTATACCTTAGGTTTTAGATAAGAGTATATGTTTATAATTTGCTTATTAATCAAACAATTTTTTTTCTTTCGGAAAAACAATCGATGTAGTACATAGGAACAAAGACTATACTTTGCAAGAGCCATATAATGGCTGTTTATTCAGGTGTTTGACCTTTCGATCATTGACTGGACATTTGAATTGTGAAGTAGCTACTTGAGTAAATTCTTGTCGGTCGGTGCATGTACAACCCACTTGGTTTCTTGTAGCTTGGGAATGCTTCATTTATAATTTAATTAATCAGCTTAATTTTTTATTGGGTCTGAACAGGAATTGCATTATGAATCTCTGTTTTTTGTCCTGGCAATCTTACGTACTACTAGTACTTCCTCAATTTCTTCCATTCATGTATGTTTTTAGAATTTTTTACACTTATGTCTTTCATTGCATGATTGCATCCCTTCCCTACTAGCTAGCTTGGTGCATATTAGTAATATGGTGGATCATCTATATCGATATACTTTGATACCGACATGATTTGGATTCCTTTATCAAAGTTTATGTTGGTTTGAATACTCGACTATAACTGCTCAGACAAGTTTTTTCAACAAATTGCTGAAATTGAAAGATACACATATAAAATTGGATTAAATAAGTTTTTCGTCCTTATAAATACAACAAATTTTAATTTTAATCCCTAAAAAATTAAAACGAATGTTTTCATCTTCACAATTTTTTTTTATTATGATTTTGGTCCTTAATGGCCACTTTATGTTCATATGAATCTCAAGATTATAACTCTTTTTATGTTCAAATTGTATCTATGTTATGTCCATCTATTATGTTCAACTTTTATACATTCATATTATATTCAAAAAATGTCAAAAACATGTCAAAATTATATTGATTAGGGAACAAAAATAAAACAAAATTTTTTGTGAGGATGAAAACATCTCATTTTACTTTTTAGGGACTAAAATCAAAATTTGATATATTTATAGAGATGAAAAACTTATTTAACCCTATAAAATTATAAAAGACACGCACTGTATTTTGTGAAATGATATTTTGGCAATCATTATAGGACAATTAAATGGACTATCTTTTATGCAAAATCATTTTAGTTTTTTTTTTAATAATTTTTACGTGTTTTGATTTTCATTTTCATGTTAATATCCGCATTGTCTTATATATCTTTAGTTGTCCTATAAATTGTCTAAAAATAATTATTCAAATAACAACTTTCATGATTTTTTTCAACAATATACAATGTTTAGTTGAAACTTGCACCTGGTGGCTCTTGATCATAGCTAAATTTTTAAAGCCAATCAAAGCTATTGTCATACATACGAGTGCTAATAGGTACCATCGCTAAAACTTTCCTCAAATGTATTAGTGATGGCAAAGCAGATCCGCTGTTAGATTGTATTTTCGACATACACAATTTGATAGGAAAAAACATGACAAGCTGGGGTTAGTATTTGTTTACAATTGTTAGTTCGACAGATTTGGAAACATTTGACATATTGGAGATTGCAAAATCATTCAGCTTCAAGTGAAGAAATTCAAATTTCTTATGAAAAGACAAGATCAAAAGATCGAAGAAACATGAGAGCTTGTCAAGAATCTAAGAAGCATAGTAAGACATGCGTTGAAGACTTTATTTATGACTGATATTTTCAGTTATTTCTTACTAAGTATATATAGTGGTTATGTATAGGAAATAAGAGTCACAAATCATTCACAAAAACCTTAAACCCTCAAACTATCCATGTTACAGCGAGAAACGAGTCTTAAGCAAATGTATGTATGATTTTGTGTACCGGTTTTTATTCGTTTACTTAATCAAATACATTTTCTTTTAAAGTTGTTGGCATTTACTTTAAGTTTTCTTTTACTTTTAAACACATTTTGATTCAATCGAAATAGTCAGTCGAATTCATCTTTTTACATTCAAAACTTATGAACATGGTGAACATTCATATATTTCTAAGAAATATTGCACAACTATGTCCTATGATTTACTAGTTTTCCTGCAAGTAATAAATTTAAAACTAATGATTGTTTACCAAAAACATTGGTAAACACCCACGAGTTGGCGAACGAATCTGTCAAAAAGTTTTAATAATTTTTTACATGATTTATTTTTCATATTAATATGTTGTTATATTTTTTTTTTGTCACTATAGTTGTTTTCTGTGAACTTTATATGATTTTGTATAATGAATTTTTTTTTACTCGATATATTTAGCCTTGTATACATAACTTTCAAACTTTAATTACATGAATTCTTAACTAGAATGCATAACATTGAGAAATAAAGTGAAATGCAATTAGAAACATCAATTTATGATTACTTGTTGCAATTTCACTCAAAATGTATGATTACTTGCACACTCTCAGTTACTACCAACGATTCGCTACTCAAGATATTATCTTGAATTTCTCCTCCTACCTTTACATTCTTGTTGTTTCTTATTTTCTTTCTCTACTATTTAAAATCTTCTTTAGTCTCGTCACATTCAAAGAAGCCTCAAGGAACTCATTTTTCTTACATCTTTGAAATTTCTTATAATTTGGATACATATTAACTTTGGATGCAACACATATTTTCCCAAATTTCTTGTGTACATTATTTATGCACTAGCGAAAAGTTTCCGCTCTTTTTATTACTCTAACGTTTGAAAATTATTAATGGTGTTTTTTTTATGAAATTTTGATTTGGATTAAAACTAATAATATAATTGTTTGTTGTTTTCAAGTTATAACAAATCAAGCTAATCATGATTATTTATTTCAATGACACCAACAATATAACAAAAAAAATATAATCTAAATTCTTCTTTTTTAATGACACCAACAACGATCTTTATTACAGAAAAAGTTGTTTAAGGATATAATTGGGATAATGAAAAAGTAAGTATAAATATACTCATCTAGTTTGTTACACTTTTTAAATGATATGGGAAAAATAAACCAGACATATATATATTCATATCGTATTTGTTACATTTTTTTAATATTTAAATTTATTCTTATCTATTTATTATATGTGTTATTTGTATTTAAAATTGATGGTATTTTTGGAAAGAAAAAGTCAACCCAAAAGAGCTGAAAGAAGTTATTTTTTTTATATATAGTATAGATATAAAAAAAAAATATTTACTATCTTATACTCTTAAACTGGATCCCCCTAAGCTAAATTTCTAGCTCCGTCTCTATACCACATTACCTTGTATATCTTTGGTGCTTGGGATGTGAATTGAAAGCTCAAAATATCAAAGACAATAAATAATTTCATATGGTGAGTTTGCAAAAAGTGTTTCCCTAACTACGCGTATGTTATTAAGTGAAAAGGGTGTTAACTGTCCTTATATTTGTGTCTTGGTCAATGATAATGATGAGGATAGTTTACATATTTTCTTCAGAACCACCCAAGTAGTTGTAATGTGTGGAGATTATGAAGGCTTTCTCAAATAGTGAGTGATGTGGTGAACCTAATCCAAGACGCTTAAAGTATTGTTTTTCAAATTTTACAACAATTAAAGAATGAAGAGGCTGCTTTGTTTGCTTATGTTTGTGGAGTATTTGGAAACAGGGAAACAATCAAATTTGGAATAATTTGATTGATGGTTGTTGAACGGTCTAGTGTGCTGCAAGAATGAAAATCAATTAGACAAATCGTATTTTATCTAATCCGAATCAGACCAATAATACTATTTGATGATTGCATAAATCATCGGCGAGACATGTTAAGTGTAATATTGATGTTTCTTTTTCTTTACTTGATAATAAAATGGGCATTGGTATATGTATTAGAGATGAGTTGGGAGCCTTTGTGTTGGCTAAAATGGAATGGTTCTCATCTATGTTTGATTTGCATGTGGATGAAGCACACGATCGGTTTTTTTTTCCATCCCTTAATCGGGTACATGATTTTAATGTAGAACATGTTGATTGTGAGCTTGATTTAAAGAAGGTGGTGAATAGCTTTCGCTCAATAAAACATCATCTTAACGAGTTTGGTGTTATTATAGCTCACCTATCTATCTATCTATCTTTGAATTAGAAACTTGAACTATTCTTTAAGCTTTCATTGTGATGATGTAGCATCTCTAAAAAAGCATCCTACTCTATATGCTAAAACCTTATACTATCATTTCTTATAATTATTAACTAATTAATATTTTTTACTATATAAATTTAATGTTTATCCATCACTAATTCAATAATTTCCCCATTCATTTTCCATCGGTTTCAAACTCCTTTCATGCTCCAATCAAATAAATTATATATATATATTCTTCATTCTAATGCTTTGATTGTGCCTATGTGGCACCTCTATAAGACAACTACACTATGTCTTTAAAACTACTCTTATCTCTTTAAAGAATAGTAGTAATTAAGTTATTATCAAATTCATGAGTTATATAAGATCAACAACCATAACCAAATAACATAATCAATTTATATTAAAATGAGATACCTTTTTCTACTTGATAAAACATACCTTAACATGTAAAAGATGAAGAATAAAATCCATCTTAGTCCAAAATAAAGGAAAGAAATTCAATTTTCTTTAAGGAAGAAAGAAATTCAATTTTAAATGACAAATAATGTGACATAAGTAGTTGCCCATGAATTCTATGACGTCACAACATAATCAATATGTTAATATACAAGTCTTTTTTTTTCTTTAGAAGTTGTTTTGAGAGGTTTGCAAATTTGATATAGAATATCTTCTTTATTTTCCGACCAATACTTGAATCGTTTCTTAAACTAAATAAGTATAAATAACATCCATATATAGAACAACAAATATATATATATATATATATATATATATTAATATTATTCACGTAAAAAATATATTGGAATTGCAACCATACAACTAATAAATTGATTAGTTACACTTTTATTAATCATATTTTTAAAAACTAACTTTATCACATTATCCTTTGGACTAGTATTTTTTTTCTATTCCATAACTCATATTTCTTAACTTTGACCATTCCTCACTCATTGTGTAAGTTATAGTTTTTATTGATTGTTATTCTCCAATTCATGATCTTTGTGAGTATAAATATGTGATTTTTTGCATAATGGTTTTAGAATATGTTTTGGTTTTTGATTATCTTCATTTTTACCAAACAACTCTTTTGTATGGTGATCTTTGTTTATTTTGTATTGTTTACATATATATTGACAATTCATTGATTTTTATGGTAGATAAGTATTCAAAATTACTGTATTATATTTTCTTTCAAAAAAAAAATTACTCTATTATATATAGTGATAAAATATTCAAGCACTCTTTTTCTTATTGATGTTGTATTTGGTAGTCTTTATTATTTTTTTTTCCCTTCATGTAGATATGACGATTTTTCATGTGAATAAGGAGAGGAGGATAAAAAGTTTCTATATTTGCTTTCGTTGCAGCTCTCAAAGTCTAAGAAATGACAACTCATGTAAGTGTGTATCTTCAACCACAATTTTTATATAAATTAAATTAAAAATTATAGAATTTGTATAGCAACTTATATACATTTTTAAAATATTCATCTGTAAATAAAATATTTAAAATAAACAGTTTTAAATACGACCACTAATAACATGATCTCAATATATTTAGTTATTTTTTCTATATTGAAAAAGAATTGTGTGTGTATAAATATGTGAATTTGTGGAGTAAATTTTGGAATTTGTTCATCACCACTTCCAAGCAACTATTGGACTGTTCCTCTTCAATTTTCTATTATCGTTTTTTTCCCAATGTTTTACTATTCATCTCTTTATTATTCATTGTTTTCTATAACATGATTAGAAGTAAAGTTACTCTTAGAATGACCAAATATTTAACCCTACATTTTTTATGGACATGATGTTTGTTAGTCTATTTTCTCGTCTTTCTTTCACGTTTCTTTTATTCCTTAATGTGTATATGTCATTTTTTTTATGTGAATTAGGAAAAGAGGATAGGAGGCTTCTACTTTCATTTTTGTTTCATCATTGTTTCTCAAGAAGTTTATGAAAAATGGTTGTTCATAGCAACTATTGAATGATACCTCTTCAATTTTGTATTAATAGTTTTTTCTTCTTCTGTTTTTTACGCTTCATCTCTTGGCTATATTCATTGGTTTCTATGACATGATACAGACTCAAGCTACTTTAAAATTGACCAAATAGTTTAACCCTACTTTTTTTTCATAGCTATAATGTTTGTTAGTCTACTTTTTCAATTTTCTTTTTAAATTCTTTAATGTGGATTTGATAAATTTTCATGTGAATCGGGAGAAGATGATAAAGGAGGTTTCAATTTTCACTTTTATTACATCACAGCTGCTCGAAAAATCTATGAAAAATGGCAGCTTATGTAATCATATGCTTTTAATCCTAACTCATAATGTATAAACAATAAATTTATTTATTTAATTTGTATTGAAACTTCTTTATATAGTAAATGATATAGTTAAAATTAAATAATTTTTAAATTAATTACTTTATTTTTCGAATTTAGTTTGTATGATCGTGGTGAAAATTATTATCATCTATATTTATTTTCTTTTTGTTAAAAAAAATCTGTATTTATTTTAACACTTATTTTTTTTTTGGTATCTTTTATCTATTTATATCATTTGTCTATACTTTTGAAAAATATAGAACACTAAAATGTTATGCAATGATATTTTTTATTCATTAAAGTTTGCAACTTACATATTTTAATATTATATAGAATACAATTATAGAATGACAAAATAGTTTTAGTAGAAAAATGATATAATCCTACTTTTTAATCTTCAGCTTTTGGCTATTCATTGGCTTGACATGATAGAAACTTAAGTTACTCATAGATTGACCAAATATTATAACCCTACTTTTTTTTATTGATATAAAGTTTATTAGTCTATTTTGCTAACTTTCTTATTTCCTTTTATTGCTTAATTGTCAACTTATTAAATATTATAGGATCCACCAACAACTATATTCTTTGTCCTTAAAATATTTACACAAATTCACAGTATAAATCAATACAAATTGTCCTTAAAATATTTACACAAATCTACGATATAAATAAATACAAATTCTTATATGTTTTAAAGAATACTTCTATTTTAATATAAATTAATATTAAAATAATCATATCACTACATTTAAATTTTTTATAAATCAATAAAATATATTTGATTATACTTATCACAATTTTTATTTTCTCAAGTACAAGTTATAATCCAACTCGTGCAACGCACGAGTTAAATACCTAGTTATAAATCAATTTATTCTCAATATTATAGAAACTCTAACAGGGTTTGTCTAGAGACAAGTAAACGAGATTGTGCATAACTTAATATAAGCGGCCATATTTAATTTCAATTTGTTTTTAGATTTTAGTTGATATACTAACTTATATTGAACACATTTTAATCAATGAAATACAGTGAGTCTTTCTGCTTAAAAAAATTGTATCATGTTATTTGAACATCTATATAATAAGTATACACATGTTTACCAACATAATGCGACATAAGTGGTAGATATTTGGACCACTTTACCGTTTGGTCGTTCTTTATCTAATGTGTGTGAAAAAATATTTGTTGGGAGATGTCAACTCTCATAATGGATATCAGTTGCTTTAAAGAACTAATCTATACAATTGCGTGCGAAAGATAGATTTGATTTTAAAAACAAGTCTTACACATATGAGTAATATATTTTGTGAAAGCACTTTGCTCCAATAGGTTTACACTTGAGGATTGTTTTGCTCATGAATCCGAACTTTCAGATGCATTTTTCTTAAATAAAGATAAAGTGTTTTGAAAAAAGACTAATAGTATATAAATATTACTTTGTGCATATTTGATTTCACAATGAGCAACTAAACATTTACAAAATCACACTGCACTATAATTTTACCAAATCCACCATAATATCAAACACATACTTACCCTACAATGTTTCTTACATCATAGATTGGATCTACCATTCTAATACTTCAAATTTGTCTATGCGCTTTTAAATATTTATCAGTAAATTAAAGGGCTTAGATTTTAAATTGAAAAAACAGTATCTGTCCTATTTCTGAAAAAAGAAACAAACTTTCTATTCTAGCCAATAAAATACTGCATCACGAGTAACAAAGTATCCATCTAACTATTTTGTTGTGTTAAAAAAGAATCGATCATTGAAAAATGTATCTTGCATAATAATTTATCAAAAATGAAGGCATAAACATGTGATCATGAGAGGTATGTGATCATATAGTTGATGGCACCCTGAAGCAACAGTACAGTAAGGGACAACAATCACATGGAATTAATAGCCTCATATTTGACCTCAATGTTACTTAAGAAAAAGAAAATGCTAATTCCTTTAGATGCACAACTTTATTCCTCATTATTTTTTCCCTAAAATATTCCCTTTATGTATACTCGTAGCCGTCCTTTTTTTCTTAAGTCTAATTCAAGCTTCCTTCTATAAACCCCAGGTCTTGTCAGCACTAGAGTTGATTCCTCCCAAAAATACTTGATTGATCTTTAATATTTAATTATTGTCATATGCACTAAAATATTACTATTTATAACAATAAAATAATACCCCTAAAAAAACTATAACAATAATAATAAATAGGTTTAATTACTCTATCATTTTTGGGTACAAAATTTAATTATTCTTTTTAATTAAGAATGTTTAAGCAAGTCTCTAACCTAAAAATATTTATAATTTGGTCCTGAATTGGAAATAATTTAGAATCTCTATTTTTACACCATAATTTAAAATCTATTTAAAAAATCTCAAATATAGTTCAAAGATCTACCTTTGTTTTTACAATAGTTGAAAGATCTACTTGATAATTTGTTTTGACAAAAGATATACCTAATAATTAAACCTTGATATTTTGGACCTTCGATCTATACAACGTATACATAATCATAACATAAAAAACCAGACAATCAACCGACCTTTCACATTGCGGTTTATGTTTGCATGTGCACTGCTAATGTGGTCCCATGACACGTAAACCTCTGCCTTCCTTATGGGCTCTATGGGCCTTGACCCCACAAACCCACATGGTCCCGCTTCAAATCTCTATATATTCACTTCCTTCATCTCACTAAATTTTCAATCAAATATAATACCCTCTTATAAGGGAAATCAATTCACCTTCAGCAATTATTACACTCTTCTCAATTTTCCCATTACCAATTTTTCCAATTATGGCTTCTTCGACTCAATTTGTCCCCACTTTGGTTGCCCTAATTCTCTTCCAACTCCTAATAGGTAACATTTCACACCAAGTTTATTTTGATTTCTCCAGTGTATGTCTGTACTCACTATGAGTATGTCAGAAGCATGCTATCTATCGTGATTCTAAAAATTCTAACATTGATGCCAAACATGCAGTTTAGGTTTTTGTTGTTTTTAATGTTTACATAAAAGTTTGTGTCTTAAGTTGTTTTCTTAGTTCTTATGTTGTTTTTAACATGTTATTACAGGTTCATATTCAACAACATTCACAATTGTGAACAATTGCGGTTACACAGTTTGGCCAGGAATTTTATCCGGCGCCGGAACAGAACCGTTCTCCACCACCGGTTTCGCTCTTCAACCCGGCGAGTCCAATGGTCTCGCCGTACCACCATCCTGGTCCGGCCGACTATGGGGACGAACCCTCTGCTCTCAAGACCCCACCGGAAAATTCTCATGCATCACCGGCGACTGTGATTCCTCCACCATCGAATGTGCCGGAAGAAACGCTATACCACCGGCAACATTAGCAGAATTCACACTCAACGGCAACGGAGGACTTGATTTCTTCGACGTTAGTCTCGTCGATGGTTACAATCTCCCCATATTGATCGAACCACACGGTGAAACCGGTGGCGGAAACTGCACGGCAACTGGTTGCTCCGTCGACTTAAACGCGGCGTGTCCGACGGAGTTGAAAGTGATGAGTAGTAATAGCGGCGGAGGTGAAGAGAGCGTGGCATGTAAAAGCGCGTGTGAAGCGTTTGGGGATCCGCAATATTGCTGCAGTGGCGCTTATGGTTCGCCTGATACGTGTAAACCAAGTTCCTACTCGCAGTTTTTTAAGAGTGCGTGTCCACGCGCTTATAGTTATGCTTATGATGATGGAACTAGCACTTTCACTTGTGCTTCTGCTGATTATACCATCACTTTTTGCCCCACGCCCTCCGCAAGGTAATTGTTACTCTTTTTAGTTTTGGGATTGGTTAACCGAAAAACACCGGTTAAGAAAACAAAAAAGGAAATATTTATATTGAAAATATAATTCTTTAAATATTTTTAACTTTAATTAGACAAGTTCCAACGTCCTTATACTATATTTAATTTCTTTAACCAATACCCCGGAGCACTAATTAACATTTTCCATAACCAAGTTGGTTTACCGTTTCTTCAATAACTTTTCACAATCTTGTTTACGAGAGTGTAATTGGTTGTTAAAATATCTAGTGAAAAGACTCCAAAGATATTTTAGTAAAAGACGACAGATATGTTTCCTTCGGTCCTTATTATAAGAAACAATTGATTTTTTAATTCATTGTGTAAGTGATGTATCTAGTCTATATTTATAGCTAAATACATTAATTATTTAATGAACCTAAGAAATCAATTGTTTCTTATAACAAGGATCGGAGGGAATATTAGATATGTTAGGCTACTAAGATTGGAATCTTCGATTTTAGTGTGAATGAATTTCATCACTAAAGTTTTTAGAGTAAAAAAGTAATTTGTGAATCAACTAATGATTGGAATTGCTATTCTTAGTTGTTAAAACGTGTTTTGAGATAGGAATATTGCTATTGAATTTTCATATGATTTTTTTTAATTTAATTATTAAGACAATGGAAGTTGAATGTCAAGTAGGGGACCTGTTGGCTGTTATGGTATGGTATCACCTTAGATATGGTTGTCACGTTGCATTTTTTCTTTGTTTTATTTATTTATATATGCACCGTCCATGCCAGTTTTTTTTTTGTTATTAACTATGCCATGCCAGATGTACCATCAATAAAACATTCCGTGTATGAGTTAGTTTTTGTGTAGCTAGCTACTAGCTGGATTTTGTTTTGCGTTGAAGTTTGAGTGCAACATTTTGAAAACTCTTGTTTGAATGTGAATGCAGTTCAATCAAATCTGGGAATGGAAAATATCCTTTGCCGGCTACAGACGTGTCTGGTGTTCGACATATGGATGAGAGAGTAAACAACATTGTAACGGTTGTTATTGCCTTTGTTTTGATGGCTTTGGTGGTTGACCGGTCGTGGTAACTTAACTAGTTAGCTCCAATGTCACATAACATGGCTGGTGGTAAATTTGGTGGGCTATGACTATCTGTTACAAAACAGCTTAATCAACTTGAATCCTGCAGAATTTGGTTACTATCAACTTGGTATTTGTGACATATACAACATAATCTTATGAAGTATCAAAGATTGCAACTTCTCAACTTGAACAACCAAAAATTAATTTATTAGTTTTTTTAATTTAATTAGCAAAATTAATTATTAGTTATAGTATAGGAAGTACAAGTAGGAACAGAATTAGGCAGGTAGCATAATTACATCAGCTCACAAGTCTCACACCATTCATATGTTGTCCTCTATCTGAAGTGACAAATTAAGGCATTTTAGGAAATTCATAAAATATATCAATTTGCTCTCCAATTGTAATTATAAACATGGTTTTATTAAAATAAAGGAGGAGTACAATTTTGATTCGATATGCATGTTATTTTCTTGCAACTGCTTCCTAATGAAACCAACTAGATGCGTGTGCGTTTCACTCCCTTTTTTATTGATTCTGAGAATTGAAATATCACTTTCATCATCTATAAGTAAAAATAACAATCAACTTGTTGTACATCTGTATTTTTTCAATTATTTGATTTTTTTTTTCCGGTCGACATCCATGCGTCATTCATGTAAAATGAGTAAGGATTCTCTCTATTTATAAAATAATAAATGAAAAATATCATTTACAAAGAGATAACACAAAAAATAAGTTGTGAGTCCTACTACTAAGTGGTTTCCACCATAGTTAATTTTTTTTGTGTGTCTTTATCTCTTCAAATGGAAGGAATAGAGAAATTAATAAATGGAGAGAATGAATAACTTATTGAGTCTTGCTAACGAGTGCATCCAGGACACTTTTTAAGAATTCTAAATTAAGTAATTAATCTTTAAAAATGTCAAAATTTTCAATTTTCAATACACTTTATTATACAAACTTTCATAAAAAGTTACTGCATATTATTTGGACTAAGCAATGATTGATCCCTAGTTGTGGAAAATTGTTGTTCACACATATCATAAGGCTGAGACACATGAGTAAAATACCATATTGTCTGTCCCTCAGCAGTTAACTGCCGAGAAAAACGATTATGCAGACAATGAGTTCTGCACAATTGTAAATCATTTTCAAGCCATTTTTCGGCCAGTTTTTACCTGTAATTAAACCAGAGCATTTCCAAAGGCAATATAACTCATACAACATTTAAACTCAGTCATTAACAAGAAAAATACAATATCTTTTACAATTGTCCATAATTAAATCAAACCGACATTTGGTTCAAAATACACAGAAGTTTGAAATTCATCAAAACGTTACATAGTGTCCATAATTAAACAACACATTGCAACTCATTTCATATCATTAAATTAAATCTCTACTTACATTCAACGCAATTGCGTATCGAACGAGCATACATATGTAATATATTATTTTTCACCATATTCCGAAACATAAATCCGACGTCGCTATCGTCTTCAATAAGCCAAGGCATATAGCTTGCCGTTTTCCATGCGTATTCATCTCTATCTTCTCCTAGGTCTATGCATGGCATTTGACGAAACAAGTGACGTGTATATTGATTTTCACCAAGATGCTCAAAATAAGTGTTAAGTTGTGTCTTCAAATCATTACGAGAGTCAGTCGGCGTTATCATAACCTTAACCGTCTTTTTAAACGCGGAGTACCTAACATGCCCTTCAATTTTTGCAACCTCAGACATGTTTCACTTGGCAAAAGCTTTGAGAAAAGAATCATAGATTAGAACAAAATTAAATGAAATGTAATAACAAATAAATCAAATGCGTAAACATTATTAACGAATAAATAAGTATTGCACTAGTTTCACCACATAAAAGTCATATTATCATATATATCAATATAAATTACATAATGTTAACTATATATTGGCCACAAAAAATTGGCGTTACAATTTCGACCCGAAAATATACATCGGTGTAATTTCTACCAAAAAAAAGGACTAACACCAACAAAAAAAATCACTCATTAGAGACCAAGTGATTGAGGAAGATCAAGTGAAATAGAATCTTCCTCATCTTTCGCAATAACTTCAAATTGTTGCTTTGGTTTTTTGGGAGTGTCCAACAAAATAGGCGCCGCTTTATTTGACTCATTTTGTGGTTGCGGCGGTTCCACTTTCAATAACCATGAGCTTTCGGAACAGCTCATGTTGATCCAAATACTCATCTTCCCAAGTCACCACATCTTCTTTCTTGTGATTGTGCCACTCCGTAGATGATGGAGGTATGAGACAACCATTCGTCAACTAAATAAGCACGAAATGATTCAGAATTACCCCAAGGCACATGATGAGAGTTTTTTGCTTACCCGGCGGTGGTGGCCCTCTTAGTGGGAAAAAAGATTCCGATTTTTCAACTTCAAGATTTGTCAACATGACCACGCACCTTTTGTAATAATTAGCAACAAGGTGTCCCATGTCTGAAAAAGTCAACCACTTATCAACAAGATGTGCACAACCTTTCATATTTGCGGGAGGATGTAAGCCATTTAAAATGTAGTTATAACGATCTTCACCCGCATATACTTTAACATAATCATCTCTATGATCTTTCAACTCTTGAATAAGATGTGTACGAATTATGATATGATTTTCTTCGGTCAATCCCATGAACTCGACTATAGCCCGAAATCCACAATGTCCATCGCCTATAACATCCACCACTTTTTCAATAAATGGAAGCATGAAGCGTGACATATAATCAATAAGCCTCTTAACCGGAATAGCCTCAGGCTTTGGATATCGAGAAGTTGATGTTTTACCAAGACGAACACCTTTTTTTCTTTTATATGATGAAGTTGTTGGTGATGGTGACGGTTGACTATCCGGATTCTGGAAATCAACAACCTCCCACGAAGAAGGGATTCGACTAGTCGATGTAATCTTTCCTTTAGACCTCGCAGTTCCACTTTTCTTGGCTCCCTTGGTTGGTACTTTTCGTGGTGGTGGAGACATCATGGTGGTTTCAGGAAATGCCAACTGCCGCAAAACCTCTTTGACTTCAAGCTTCATTTCGTAAGGGAGTCTCTTGAGACGTTGTTGAATACTGTTCCATTCTTCATCGACAGAAAAACCATGGTCATTACTTTCTTCGCCCATACGTAACTTATGTCAATGATGGTGTATCTCATCCAATAAAATTGGCTTGTCTTCAAGGATTTTAGTAGCAATTTCACATGCACATGGAAGCCCGTAAGAAGTCCTTTGAACACAACCACAAATTTCTTTGTCCATGCACAATGTTTCCCTACAACGTGACTCTTCCAAAGCCCATCTAGACACATGACCACCTAAACTGGAGTACAAAGTGACATCTTTGAATCTATGTTCCAATACGGTAACGCTCTGACCAAATGTTACTTGTATCACAGTGAACTAAAGAACCAACATGTCATGTATTTTCTCCCAACAAGTACCCAAATCACCCACACTATTGTCCAAATATTTCTTTACTAAAGCATGAGCCGATTCTACCCTGTTGGTGGTTCTGCAACCAAGATGCAACACATGGTCTGTCCACGCCCTCACTATATTCTCCTTCACTTCATTCAAGGTTGTCATGGCATAATTTAGAAAAAGTGGGAAATCACTACAAGCATCTTGGAACTTCACTAATGCATTTGCATATAACTCTTGAGTGTGCGATTCAACCATAGCTTTCCATGCCCTCATTATCTTCTTGACAACATCGCGAGGTGAAACCTCTTTCCCATCCTTTTTTCCCAACGTATATTTACAATCTAAGATGCACCTTTGTTTAACATTTGCTTGCACATGAAAGTAACAATTCATTGCATAACTTTCCGGGAAAACAATTCCAACCGCTTTCCTCAAAGATCCATCCCTATCAGTAACAATCACCTTAGGCATATTCATCTTTGACGTAAGAAGTTTACGCAACATTTTTAAAACCCAAACAAAGTTTTCCTCTTTCTCATGTCTCACAAATCCAAACACAACCGAATATGTCAAATCGGTCGAAATTACCCCATCTACCTCAAACATTGGCATCTTGTACATGTTGGTTTTGTACGTGGAGTCCATAACCAAAATCGTTAGAAAATTGTTAAACAACTTAACGGATGTTGGATGAGCCCAAAAGATATCTTCAATTGTAGTACTTTCGCTTTGTGTTCTTGAGAAATAAGTATATTTGTGCTCCTCCAACTTTGAGATTAGATATTGCAACGGCTTCTTGTCACCTCTATTCGCCTTCCATATTTGTTGACGTTCATTGTACACTTTCTTGATATTTGTCATGCAATATGGTCTTTTGTTCTTCAAATTTATTAAAATATTTCTTGGAAGCATCTTGCTCTTGGTCAAGTCACATACAATCTTCTTGTCGTCCTCCTTTAATTTACCGGCAAGAATGTGTCCTTCTAAAGGCGGCTCCATCGCATGGTTGTGAACTCCATTAAGAATGTTCAGTCCCCATTCATTTGTTTTCCTACTAAGATATCCACTAACCATGAACAAGCACCCACATTTTCTGAAGCCCGTTGTCGTATGCTTCGGTTTTTTTTTTTCTGGCACTTTGTGAGCTTCACTCCTTTCACACACTAGGCACAACATTGGATTGAACAAACTTGATCTTTGTGTAAAAATTGTAATTTCCGCCTTATTTGTTTGATGACGTGCCCACTCAAGCAATTCTTCTCTATCTTTCCACTTAACGTCGTCTGAAAAAAACCTAGCCGTGTCAACTTCGTGGGCATGAAGTGGGAGGACACCAGAGTCAACATAATTAGAAGCTTCAACATGGACGGAAGCTCCATCAATGTTTGGTTTGACTACAACCTTAGGTGGTTTGACATCTCCGGAAATTTTGACAAAATTTGGTTTTGTCTATCCCGGAACATCTTCCGCTTTCTCTACCACTACTATAATAAAACAACACAAAAATATGAATCAACAACTAACTTATGCATAAACATCAATGCCATAATAAATTAAAACAAAAAAAAACAAAGGAAAAAAATTAGAAAAAATGGCAGTAGCTGCCTTTTTTTCGTTGTGAAATTTTTTTCACAAGTGTTTCTCGGCACTTAACTACCGAGCTTTTCCTCGGCAGTTAACTACCGAAATATATTTCGGTAGTAAGATGTCGAGGTTTCCCATGACAGTGAGAACGTAAACTCACGTAAAAAACTACAAAAACAGCTAAAAATCAACCGATTAAAATGCTCAATACCTATTTTTTTACGTCAAAAGTGTGTTGATACCTCCTATGTTTGATGCTTCAATGATTTTGGAGGAAGATTTGATGAAAAAAAATATTGGATTTGGAGATTGGGTGGAAGTGTTATGGAAGTTGATGATGAAATAGTGTGTAGGGGGAGCAGGTGGCTGTTTCATATGATGAAACAGTTTTCGCGGCAGTTAACTACCGAGGTTTTCTTCGGTAGTTAACTGCCTGCAGTTAACTGCTGAGGGACAATATGGTATTTTACTCGTGTGTCTCAGCCTTATGATATGCGTGAACAACAATTTTCCTAGTTGTGATGGACAATTACCAATACATTGGAAAAGTGGAAGAATTGAATGAGGAATACTACTTGAGCATTAGTTAATACATCCTTCAGTCACTATTATAAACAAAAATCAATTTTTTATATTTATATATTATATGATGTATGTGGTTTATAATAAAGATTATATACATCATTGATTGTATGAGTCTAAAATGTAAAATTTTGCTTATAATAGTGACCAGATGATGTATATGGACATGCTTTAGGAATGATCATGAATTATACATGAGGGTCAAATAATGATCATGAGAGAGATTTGTCAAAAAGTTCTTTAGTCAAATAATGATCATAAAAGAGAGATTTATCAAAAAGTTGTCACAAAGTGATTGTACAAATATCGTTTCTCTTAAGTTTTACCATAGACTTAGAAAAATACATTAGTGCCACCAATTGAAATGATATATGATACAACAAGACCAATTCAAGTTGTTCATCATTTTCATGAGGCATGACATAATCCTTGTTCATGTTAAATGACATCACAATCATTCTAATACACAACAAATTAGATTTGTTCATATCAAACTGCTTTAATACCTTTGTTATATAAATTTGTTGATAAACAAAAATGTCATTATTCAAATGCTCAATTTGCAATCACATATAAACCTTTGTCTTTCCTAAGTATTTCATCTCAAACTCTTTCTTTTAGCAATCTATTACTTTTGGAACTCTTTCAAGAGTTATGATAATATTCATGTCATCAACATAGAAGTAATTATGTCAATTTATTTCCCAATTTTTCATAAAATAGACGATGATTTCATTCTCATATTTCTGATTTGGAAATTTCCTCTAAAAATACTATATTGTTTGAGTAAATAAAGTGACTTATTCACTTTAATTAACTCATTTCTTAAATAGTATGTCTTACGCAAATTAAATCTTAGAAGAGTTTCATATAATCATCTATATTATGTGAGTCATACAAATACAATGTAACACTTTTTTTTTTTATATAAATTGAGCATTTAATATGCTACTAAACTCAATCAAGCCAAAACTATTATTCTTGAACTTACTTGTGAATATGTTTCTTAAGAATAAATGGAAAACATTTATTAATTCATTTTCGGTAAACATATCAAATATATGATTTCTCATTTTAATTCTCTACTCAAATCAGAATAAGAATAGAAATGAAGGGGGAAAAGAGATAAGAAAGACTATTGCATTATACTCTTTAATCGTGTATGCTTTATGTTACAAATGAGATCTATTCGTAAGAAAAATACAAAAATATAACATAGATCAATAATATGACCTAATAACTAATGGACATGCACTTTTCTTCAAAATAATAATAATAATGGACATGCACATGCACTTACATATTTAAAACAAAAACTATTATATTCAAGCTGTAAGAACATTGATCATCTTATATCGCTCTTTACTTTTTTTAGCCACATTAGAGTGATGTTGTGGAAAGTTCTTGTTCCAGCTTAACATTTTTTGCTTCTTCAGACGATCTAAACCCTTTTAAAACAATCACTTTCCACGTTTGGCTTAGGCGTACTATGCAGTTTCTCAAAAGAGGTTTAATCAAAATTCGGTAGTGCCTATAAATGGATAAGATCATTAAGCAAATTGTCAACTTTTTTTCTTCTGAAACTTTTCAAAAGCTCCGTAAATAGTTAGCAATTTGTAAGTTTTCGCATGTTAAATAACGAGCTTAATATAAAAGGTGGATTTTTCATGCCAACTTGGTCCCTCAACTAGTTCAGAAACAAGAAGCCCACAACTTTGCCTAAACTTGTGAGCATGATCAACCCCACCTTATCCAATTGTTCATCTGTTGACAGTGTTCTGAATCTAATTCCAACTTTTTAGGGTCACCCCTTTCTGCTTTCCTTTTTAATGTTTAAAACTTTTATGTATTTATACAAAAGATATTTTTTCCATGTTAAAATGTCTACGTGAAGGCAACATTTTTCTTTTAAAAAAAAGATAAAAATATATTACCATAATGCTATTCAAGGCACAATGGTGTGCCAAGAATAATAAAAGTTAAAGTTACACATCATCAAATCTTAAAAAAAAGAAATAAAAGTTAGTTGCATGAGTTCGATTTCTACGGTCAATATTTGGAAGAGAGTCCACCACATACCCCACATACCCTTATATATAATGAAATCATATGTATCTTACGGCCAACTCGAGAATTAATCTCATAACAGACTCAAAAGACATATTTGTGGTAACACATTGAAGCTCTAGACTTAAAGTCTCTATTTAATGTGGTTTGCAAGAGAATTTTTTACATCACTATAGTGACATTTAGGGTGCACAAATTGTTAAATTTGTGTACCCATACACAAGCAACCTTTTAACCTTGAATTTACTATTTAAAAATTGAATGGCTTGGATGTGATGATGGTCTACATGTACAAAAGTTGATTATAAGATAATCTTGACGAAAATGATTTTTTTTGGGATTGTTCTGTGTTTATTTATTAATTTTCTTATAAAAAATATATTAAAATTTTAATTATGATTTTTTTGGGATTGTTCTGTGTTTATTTATTAATTTTCTTATAAAAAATATATTAAAATTTTGATTATATGTGAGACATTGTCGGATATTAAAGATGAACACCTCTTTTACATGTGATTTGAAAATTGATTTGTCACGCTTTCAAACTCTAAATTCTTTTGATAAAGTCCAACAATTGGAATTTAATATTAGTTACATATATTTTAGGTATAATTAGTAGAAAGTGGAAGAAAAAAAAAGTCCCATAAAAAGTTTAGTAATTGTAGAGTTTATTGGTGCACGTAATGTCTGGTAAGGAGTAAGATAAAACATATACTTTTTTTCTTCATAAGAAGTTAAAAAAAAAACGACTCGCAAAAGGCAAATATAAGCTCCATAAATTGAACACCTGCATTAAATTTTTTTTGTGCAAATAAATATCTAAATAATTCTTTGTCAAAAAAAATCTAAATAATTCCTCAAAAGAAAATATTAATTGAATTTAACTGTGAGAAAGAAAAAAAAACAAAGTTGGCAAAAAAAATTATTTATGTTTAAATATATTTTATGATTGAATAAATGCATCTTTTTTTGATATTATGAATAAATGCATCCTAAAAAAATCATATCTCTTTTAAGATTCACTTCATAAAATAAACAACTTTTGTAGACCACATGTAAAATATGCCTATACATGAGATCCTAACCATTCATTTTTCAAATGATAGATCAAAGGCTAAAAGAATGTTTGTGTATGGGTACACAAATTTAACAATTTGTGTACCCTAAAAGTCACCCCTAAAATATATAT
>Ga0228711_1000701_pt1 | contig 44045 bp, 15 predicted proteins | sample MedpolnodulmetaG_2_FD_177996 | JGI IMG/M metagenome (GOLD analysis project Ga0228711, IMG submission 177996) | Root nodule microbial communities from Medicago polymorpha collected in Santa Monica, California, United States - brown nodules | ecosystem: Host-associated > Plants > Roots > Nodule...
GACCGAATGTTAAAAAAAAAAAAACAATACCAAACATTAAACAATTACTGATCTAAAAAAGGGGCTAAAGTAAAGAGGTGAAAAAAGTCAAATAGAAAAAAATGTACCAAAATCAGCAAGTGGAGAAGTTACACAAACAGAGGAAAAACAACGCATTCAATGTACGGTCAACACTACTCAAATGCAGTACCACTGTACCAGAGACCAACATTGCAACAACAAAAATCTAGTTACAGAAAAATAATATTAAAAACTAAAAAGAACACCTCAAAAGCTAAATAATAACCAGTACTGAGTCAAGAGTCACCAAAAAAGTATAAAAATGTAAAAATTTCAAAACAATAAGCTTCATTTCTTAAACCTAATAAAGCAAATACCTTTTCAGTTCCAAATAAACAACAAAAATCACAAGATCGAAGCTGTAAACATGCATGCAACAACAACAACAAAATCTAAAACCCAGAAAAATAAAGGGTAACATGGTAAATTTTCATTTTTCAGAGAAAAATAAAATCAACAGTACAAAGAAGCTAAAGCAAAGAACCCATTTTATCCAAACAAATAATTACATTAAAACACAAAAATCAGAACAGTAATGCAGCATGCATGAACAAAACAAAAATTAAAATTTACACAAAAAAATATTAATAAATTTAGAAAATTCAATGGTTAGTTAAGTGACCTTTGAAATAAAATGGTTGAAAGAGAAAATTGGTAAGAGTACACTAGAAAAGAAGAAAGAACCAAAACCCTAAAATTTTACATACCCAGAAAAAAGTACAAAACACTCACACAGTAGTTTGTTTCTGAGTTATGAAAGCTCTTCAGAGTGAGTTTGCAATGTGTCAACGCTCTCTATCTCACTATTAAAAGGTGTGGTGTGATGTAATGCATTAATTACAGTACTTGTTCTCTACGGTGCAGTGCGGGAATGTTAGCCGTTGATTTTGTTGGTGGGATTTGATGGAGGGATGAGATTTAATCAGCGGTGTTGATGAGAACGATGCGCATTGCGCACGCGTTTGATGGGGGAAAGTGTAAGTGCGATGAAGTGTCTCGGGGTGTGCTCGTAATTTTGTCTATGTTGGGTTTCTACTTTCTACAATTTCGGAAATGACGGATTAGGCCAAAGATTCCTTTACTTTCCATTTCATAGATAATAAAAGTCTAAAAATTACTAATTGAATAAGGAAAGAGAAAATGGATAACCTATGATATGGGGGGTGGACCAACATAAATGTAAATGTGGTCCATAGAGTACATTCCTAAACAACATTGGATGCTCTATTTTTCAAACATTATGCCAGGAAATTATTTTATTTCTGAGGGAATTATGCTAGGAAAACTTCAACACTGTGTTATTTTACACACTATTCACATTTTATGATAAAGACTGAAACAATTTAACAATGGTTACACACACGAAAATAAAAGAAACGAGATAATGATAACAACAAGAACATGAAAAACGTAAAAAGAAATAACATGGGAGGGAATATTAGTGTAAGAAAAAACAGGGGTTGGAATAACTAAAACAAAAACAAGAGAAAAGATTTCATCAAAAAAAGAAAAAGAGAGAAAAAAAATATTGTAAAAGGTAGAAAGGAAAAGTAATGTATACCTTAAAACCAAAATAAGAAGAAAAAGAAATAGACAAGATATAAGTATATAGTACACTCTATCAGAAAGAGAGAAAAAAGTATATAGTACACATTTTAAACATTAATACATTCAAGTGTAAAAATTAATGTGTATAAATAGTTGATAGCTTGATTTCGTAAGCAAAGAAAAGAACTCCTTATCATGTATTTTACGAGAACATATGAATTATGTTTTTTTTAAAATATAATCATTTTCTCTATTATGCAACAAGTGTGTTGATTTTTCACATTGAAACTTGTAGTGTTTTTTATTTTATTTTTGAATAGGCAACTTAATAGAGTGCTTGCTTCATTTCTCATATAGGGATGACAATGAGTAGGATTCAAGTGACATATTATATCATCTATCCTCATGCAATTTGAAATATCAATATTCGCGTGGGTAGCAACTACAATAGGCATGTACACATGTCCACAGCTCATTTTAATTCAATTTGAAAACCATTCACTTTGACATAATCACATGTGCATTTTCACCCTTTAGAGAATCTGCGCACAAAGATCGGGATCATTTGATAGAAAACGGTGAAAATGATAAAAACATATATAAGAAAGTACACTTGGGCATAAAGAGTTGTATAACTCTTGCCTAAGGATCACAATTTTCCAATAGAGCTAATACGATAAGCATATCAGTCCCTCATGATAACTAGGGATGGCAAATATTCAAAGTCATGATTAATCATGAACATATTATATACTTACTGAGGGAATATGGATAGAAATTGAGTTAAAATATTAAACACAAATTCATATATGAATAGAATTAGTATTGTGTGAATTAAAAAAGGTGGAAGTCTTACATTAGATGGATCGCATTTAGTAGTATTTATATAGTGGGTGTGTCCCTCCAAGGGGTACATAATTATTTAGCGAAAAATATATATTTATATATTTTATTATCTACAAATGTTAAATTAAATAATTAATTTAAACATTATGATAAAGTGTTTTCTTAGTCACCGAGTTTTGCTAAAATATTTTGGTATGTAATCTGAAATATTTTGGTATGCAATCAATGTAGTTTGGTGCATGATTTGAAATATATTTTGATACATAATATAATGTATATTTTTCGCACTCAATATAATATATTTTGGTACTCAATTTAAGATATTTTTTAATTTGATATAATATGGGAATTACTTGATCTAATATATCAATTTAAGATAGTAGCACAATTACTTAGTATATGTTAATGTGTCAAATGTGAGTTAATGTTATACATTGGATGGAAGAGTACATTTTGAACAACATATAAGTGAGATGACCAAAATACCTAATGTCTTAAGGTTTTATGTGAAGATGTGGCGTCAATCTCATTTGTATAGTTGTTATTGACCTAATATGATCATCCAACTCAGTGAAGACTCACCCAAAAATCCCAACATTATGCCAACATTATGATAATTTATTTGTTAGTTTTTGGTTGTCTTGTTTAATTTTTTTATCTTAAATTAAACTTTAGTTATTTGAAGTCATTCTATTTCATGCTATATTTTTTATATTCAATCTCAACTACTTGAAATCCCTTCACTTTTAATCTTTGGTAAAATTTGACAGTAAAAAAAAGCATATGTGTGTTGTTGAGTTGACAAAATAAATGTTTGTTAGAAATTTTAAAATAACATGGCGTTTTTTTAGTTACTCTAATTTTTTGGTAAAATATTTACTCAAAAATCTCCAACACCTTAATCGAACCAGTAAAATTATCAGCAATTCACTATATTCTCTATAGGCTCACAAAAAAGCACACACTCCTTTTTTTCCTTATCATTCCTCTCATGTTCAAATTATTTTTTTATCTTCTTTTCTTTTCTAATTTATTTCGTAATTTCTCATGAAAGAAAGGAACATAAACCTCCCTCCATTAAATCACCACCAACCCACCTTTTTTACCAAATCACATACGCGGAGTCTCACACTTACAGGGAGAGATGTTAATAACGCCCCGGATTTTGATCCAAGACATTACGCCCAATTCATCCTCATTTTTCGAAAAACACTACTTTCTTTTTATTTCATCAATAATAAATTCTTAGCAAAACATATACAAATTTTTTTAACATAATTTAATTAAAATTCTTAAACTAATATCCTTCAAAAAAATTCTTCTAAAGTTACAATTCAATCAAAAACCCAATTTTGTCCCCGTGTACGCTTTCATCACATATCAAACTTCATATATCATATTTGGTACCTACAACATTATATTAATGTAAGGGTCATTTTCCTTATCCAAATTGGTTCATACTCAAAGCACAAGAACAATGTCATAAAATAGATAATATCAAAACTTATCAATCAAAAAGAATTAAGAAAAATACATTCAAGTCATATGTTTCAAAGTAAGGTTCACACACATCTTATTTGCAATAAAATAGTTTTAAGTCAATCATCACCCAAATGTATACAACAGACTCAATGCAATTATGCATAAGATGAATGTTCTTATAACTATATGATCCGGATATAATTCCCGCCACTAAGGCATCCACACAGAATATAATTGTAATCCCGTCACTAAGGCACCACACATATATATAATATTAACCCGCCACTAGGGCGATTACAGTCAAATATTAACGCATCATCAAACACACAACCAAAAGTCAATCATTTCATAAACTCACATTTTCGTCTTCCTCTTTTCTTTAATTCATCAAAAAAAATGTAACACTTCTTTTTCCAAAACCACAAAAACATATAAAGCATAATAATATAAAATATATCAATTCACACCACATTATCATACACAACTTTCATATAAAACATAATTAAGAATAATCACTTTTAGAAATGATTAAATTTTACCATGAAAATACATTTACGTTTTAATTATTTTTCTTTTTAAAAGATAGGAATTGCTACCAATATTTAATAATAGACACGTTTTCTCTCACTCCATGAATTATTTTGACGATCGGACCGTTGAAAATGAAGAATTGCATGTCTTGATCACGCTGTCCAAAAATTAGCCCAATCGAACGGTGAACGAAGGCGTAGTCGCAATTCTACGATGACAGGTTTGAGAAAAACGAAAATAGCTCCAATGAGACATCATTCTAGGACTACAGATTGACGTATGGAAGTAAACAAGATAAAAAGAACATAGAGTATACCTTAGACTTCAATGAATGTTGCGAGGGAATAGATTGGTGAACTTGGAAAATATTTATATACAAAATGGGAGATCATTGGAATATTGGAGATGTGTAGTCAAAGAATAGGAAGTAATGAAGAATATTGTGAGAGGGGATAATTTGTGTATGGTTATGTGGAAGGGAAGAGAGTTTGCTTTCTTAGTTTGGCTAATTATATTGATGGAAGAAACTGATTTTAATGTGTAACAGACCCAACTAATAAATCCAATGAATCAGAATATAGTGATTTTCATAACACGCTCATAATTCAACGTGTGAGAGAAAGGAATTAAAGGGTATGGCTTCAGCTTGGACAATGAAGAAAATGGGGATATATGCAAGCTAGTATTGATGGAAGGACATCATTGTCTTCTAGAAGAAAATAAAAGCAATTGTGATCTATGAAGACTCCATGATAAGAGTGTTGTTACAATAGGTTGGGTTTGAACTAGAACCGTCAAACACTCACTCCCTATATTGGTACACCAAAAACGTGTAACTTAACTAATATGATCATGTCAAAATAAAATAAAATAAACTAATTAATATAATACCAAAAAGGAACTTTAAAATAAATTACTAATAAAAATACATCATTAAGTGAATAGAATTAGATTAAAATAAATTATGTAAAGAATGATTATTTATTTTGTCACGTTGATTAATAAAAATAAATAGTTGGAATAAAATTCTAGTTAGTTTAACCTAATTTTTCTTAAATTTTTCACATATAAAATAAATTGTTCAACAACTTAAATGACAAATCAAACTATTTGTTTAAAATTACATGTATAAAATATCGGGATGTTACATCTTATATGAGTTAAAGTTCCAGATTAGATGCAAGAGAATATAGGAACAAACACATAAGTGAGATACCCCATATATCCAATGCCTTTAGGATTTTGATGAAGATGTGATGTTAATCTCGTCTGAGTAGTTGCTCTTAATCTAATGTGATTATGCAACTTAATTTACGCTCTCGCGAAAGTCCTAACATTACGATGAATTGTTTTCTTCGTTTTTGAATGTCATTTGCTTATTCCTTTATTTCTCATGAAAGAAGTGAAAAAGAAAACTCGTTGTATAAAACCACCATCAAACTACCTTTTTTAGCATGTTGTGCACTCATCTAATACGAAAAGCATAATAGTCACACATGATAACTAGGGATGGCAAATATTCAAAGACATGGTTAATCATAAACATATTATCTACTTACCGATGGAATATATGGGTGAAAATTGAGTTAAAAGACTAAACACAAATTCATATATTAGGTAGAACTAGTATTGTGTGAATTTAAAAAGTGGAAGTCCTACATAATTATGTACACTTAATAGTGTACATAATTATGTGAATAAAGTAAATATCAGCGAAAAATATATATTTTTATTTTGTGGTAAAATTTGACTATAGATAAAAGCATATGTGTATTGTTGAGTTGACAAAATAAATGTTTATTAGAAATTTAAAAATAACGTTGCGTTTTTTTAGTTAGTCTAATTTTTTGGTAAAATATTTACTCAAAAATCTCCAAGCCCTTAATCGTACCAGTAAAATTATCGGCAATTCACTATATTCTCTATACACTCACAGAAAAGCACACACTCATTTTTTTTATCTTCTTTTCTTTTTTCTTTTCTAATTTATTTCGTAACTTCCCATGAAAGAAAGGAACATAAACCTCCCTCCATTAAATCACCACCAACCCACCTTTTTTACCATGATATGTCTTCATCTAATTTTATTTGACTTTGTTACCAAATCACATATGCGGAGAGTCTCACACTTAAAGGAGAGATGTTTTTTTTTGAAGGAAAAAAGGGAGAGATGTTAATATGTCTTATATGAGTTAAAGTTCTAGATTAGATGCAAGAGAATATATGAACAAACATATAAGTGGGATAGCCCATATATCCAATGCCTTTAGAATTTTTGATGAAGATGTGATGTTAATCTCGCTTGAGTAGTCGCTCTTAGTCTAATGTGATTATCCAAGTCAATTTACGCTCTCGCGAAAGTCCTAACATTACGATGAACTGTTTTCTTCGTTTTTGAATGTCATTTGCTTAATCCTTTATTTCTCATGAAAGAAAGAGAAAAAACTCTTTGTATCAAACCACCACCAAACCACCTTTTTTAACATGTCGTGCATCCGTCTAATACGATAAGCATAACAGTCACTCATGATAACTAGGGATGGCAAATATTCAAAGGCATGGTTAATCATAAACATATTATATACTTACCGATGGAATATGGGTGGAAATTGAGTTAAAAGACTAAACACAAATTCATATATTGGGTAGAACTAGTATTGTGTGAATTTAGAAAAGTGAAAGTCCTGCATAATTATGTACACTTATTATGTGAATAAAGTAAATATTAGCGAAAAATATATATTTAAATCTTTTATTATTTGAAAATGTTAAATTAAATAATTAATTTAAACATTATTAAAAAGTGTTTTCTTAGTCCCCGTGTTTTGCTAAAATATTTTGGTGTGCAATCTGAAATATTTTGGTATGCAATCAATGTAGTTTGGTGCATGACTTAAAATATATTTTGATACATATATATTTTTCACGCTCAATATAATATATTTTGGTACTCAATTTAAGATATTTTTGAATTTGATCTAATATGTGAATTACTTGTTCCCAAAGTAATATGATTACTAGTTCTCAAAGTTTCTCACATATTAGTTGTGAATTTTCTCAATTAGTTGTAAAAAAATTCTATAAAAATAAACAAATATGGAAGAGTTCAGATATCACTAAAAAAAACAATAGTATCAAACCATATTTATTCAAGTAGACAGGGAGCAGATATGGAAGAGTTGAGATACGAAAATGATACTGCACTACATGTAGAAAGTAACCACACAACCTTTTACCATTAATATCGAACCGTAGTTATATATATTGACATTTATCTTCAACATAATGTTACCCAAATATTGATCATTGACCCTTAGAGGATACATGCACTAATTAACGATTCCAAAATCAGCAAAAAAATTCCTTCTTCCATGGCCTTCGAATGTCGAAAAATAATTCCAAAATCAGTATTGGAAAATTGCTTAGGCATATATACATAAGATACAATACCATCAACTTACCAACCATAAATATCACAATTTTTCCGATCAGGAAGCTAATAGAGAAGGAATTGAGGAGCACCAGGAAGTTTAGACCGATGTCCTCAAACATCTTCTCCACTCTAACCATTGGTGGGGCTCGTCCAAACTAAGGATTTTAGACGAGCTCCACCTATGGTCAGAGTGAAGAAAATGTTTGAGGACGTTCAGTCCAAACTTCCCGAGGCTTCTCAATTCCTTCTCTGTTAGCTTCCTGATCGGAAAAACTGTGATATTTATGGTTAGTAAATTGATGGTATTGTATCTTATGTATATATGCCTAAGCAATTTTCCAATGTTGAGTATGAAATTAAGCAATTTTCCAGCATTGATTTTGAAATTATTCTTTGGCAACCAAGGGCCATGGGAAAAAGAAGAATCTTGCTAATTTTGAAACATTAATCGGTACATGTGTCTCTCTAAGAGTCAATGACCAATATTTGACCAAAAAATATTTTTAAGATCATTCTTATTATACCGAAAAAGGGACTATGATCTTAAAATATTATTTATTATGAACGAACATAAATTATCGAATGAATTATGCTCTTAAGACCATTCTTAAATACGAATGGGCATTATACCGAATATGGACTAATGTTTTAAGAACACTCTTAATTCCAAATTGACATAAAAAAGAGATAAGGAGAAGAATAGTTAACACAAGCTGGAGGGAGAAGAGAGAAAGAGTTATCGACAACTCAATAAAACTCTTTGGTGTGTGGAATGCACTATGTAAGTTCTCTATTTGTAGAGAAAATTCACAACTATTAAGTGAGAAACTTTGGGAACAAGTAATACATTACTTTGAGATTAAGTAATTCACATATTAGATCTAGTACAAAAGCATCTCAATTGAGTACCAAAATTTATTATGTTGAGTACAAAAATATATTATATTATGCACCAAAATATATTTGAGATTATGCACCAAAATATATTAGAATGCATACCAAAATATTTCAGATTGCGTTCCAATTTTTTTTAGCAAAGCTTGGGACTAAGAAAACACTTTCTAATAATGATTAAATTATTTTTTATTTTTTTTGTTGAAGGTGGATTTGCTGTGGTTCGCAAAGGAATCTAGTGGTGCTTAAGCAGATCTTGATTTCTCAAGGGAAGTTCACGTTTTGAGCTGTGCACATTACATAAATGTCCTATTTGTTGATAGGATTTTGTTCAACGAGTAATGTGAGTATATGTATATTAGTCTATGAATATATATGTAATGGATTATTGGATCTATGCTTACATGATACATGATTCTCTAAAAGCACATATGCCTCTAGAATTAGTAGGGACGATCAACAAGTGTACTTTCTCCAATCACATTTATAAGCAAAAAAACTAATTTTTAAATTCATTGAATACCTAATATATTTGGTATATATTTGGCTTGATAGACCTAAAACACTTTTTTTTGTTGCTTGAAGATAAACCTATACTTATGCTATGCTATAAAGCTTTTCTTGTGGCCTAAAGGCAGACCTCTTTATGCTATGTTTGGAACCACGTCAAGAAACTCCATTAGCATTAGGGCGCGGTTTAGACGGTGTCGTAGTTTTGAAATGTGGAACCAAACACTCGCTTAGCAAAATAGATTTCTTAAAATAGCACGGCTTGACCTGACATGTCCATGTCGATCGACAATCCATAAACATGACTTTGTGCCTTTAACAATTTAATTATGTTTCATATTTAAATTTAAATCTACATCATAATTTATGGAATTAACAAACTAAGTACACATTAAATTTAGCCTCAATGCCCTTCATAGCAAAGTCTAAACAGATGCAATAATCAAACAATTTTTCAAGAATTTGTAGATGGCAACTATAAGCAGCAGAAAAATAGGAAAAATGAAGCACCCTAAGAAGCAGGGCCATTATGTAACCTATTAGCAAAAGCAAATTTTATAGGATAATGATTGAATAGACGAGCAACTTCGTAATACACTTTAAACTTGATTCTTAAGGAACTTCATGCACTTGCAAGTAGAATGAAGTATTGAATAAAAATTATCCACATTTGTATAATAACGCATAAATGAAAAGAATAACTATGGAACATGTAGAGTAAGACCCTAAGACTAATGTTGTCAAATGTATTGCTAATCTTTTTTAATGACAACTTCCTTGTGTGTAACCGAATTAACAACGACACTGAAAAAAAATTAAGAGCGTGTCAATTTTGTGTCTGTTTGTAGGGCGAATGTTCAACTCTTGTTTTTTGTTATCAGTTCGATCAATAAACAGGATATTAATAGTTTGTGTTGGTTTTGATGCTATGAGAGATGAAGTTTCCATTATGCAAGCCTTAGTCTCTTGTTATCCTTTAATTAAAGAAAAACATAATGACTACATACAAACATATATTTGCATAAGAACATACTTCTGAATTAGATTAAATTTTACATAATAAAAAAAACACTTTAATCATTATTCAAATATATCACACAATGAAAGATATATGTTCATACCACCAAAATTGAATTGCATTAATTCACACCAGGAATTTCCCAAATTAATAATTATTAGCTTAGATTGTAAGGACATTATATAATATATGCAGACGTTGGGGTTCAAACCCCGAACACTTAAGGTGAATTTCTAATCTCTAGACTACTTGACCAAAATAATAATAATGATAAAAATAATATGATCAATCTGTAATGAAAATTGTATTCTCATAAACAATGGGGCTTTCCATAAGCAAAATGGTTTGTTATGTAGTGCATCTGCTCCTTTTCTACAGTTCCTCCTGCTACAACAAGTTATATGAATGGTCCTGTAACAAATAAAACAGAATTATGGATACCAATATTATATGCACAAAGGGTGCTGATAAAATCATATGAATAGCATATAAGTTAATTTAGAACAACATTGAATGTAGAAATGTTTTTATCCCTTACCTTTGATTAGCTTGTTGAAGCCTATTCATTCTTCATAATCATATGAATAATAGCCTTAGACTTATCCTCTTCAACCATCTCCCTAAGTATATTATCTTAAATCTTCTCAGCTTGCCATTTAGAAGGATCTTCAACAAACACCTCACTAAAAATCAAGCAAGAAACCCACTCTTTCCAAGTAGTTGTTCAATACTTATCTTCCTCCATTGATCCACAACTGATACAGATGAACCATTTTCAGTTGACTCGGACGAAAAGTGTGCACAATAGCTTGCTTTGTTTCCGAAGGAATCCACTCAGAATCCAAAAAAATCACTCTAGAAGCTGCTGTTAAACTAATACCTTCAGCGCAAGCATTGATTGAAGCAACAAGTATCTTCGAACTGCTGCAATGATCTTCAAATTTACCTATCACTTCCCTCTTTCAAACAAATCTAGTTCGCAGTTAGTAACAGAATCTCTTTGCCATTTTGCCAATGAAAATACTTTTCAAATAACTATAAAAACCTCACAGGTGCAAGGTCGTGGAAAAGATAAGAACCTTTTCATTTTTCACCACATGTGCGATTAGTCTCAGAGCAAATCTTACTTTGGAACCTTTTCTCAAATCAAATTTGCATCCTTCCAGTCTCTTCAATTCTTTTTTGGCGAAAACTTAGCTGCATGTGCTGCTTCTGCTTTGATCAACCATGAATGTGTCGGTCCGAGTGTTATCAAAAGATCAACTTCAAGAGGGTAACCAATTCAACAACAACAACCAAGCCATTTTTCACTAAGTGGGGTCGGCTTGAGGGTAACAAATACACTCAACTATTTTCTTCTGCAGTTTCTGTAAAATCTCATGCTGTTCATCGGATGTATTCATGAGCAGTGTATATATTTGTAAACCAGGAAGAGTATTTGAAGAATTTCCATTGTCATAAACATCGATGAAACTACTCATGATTTTTCACAGCACATATAGACCCTGCATTTTGGCTCATCAATATCTGAGCTAGTTTTCTTTGCAATGCTGTCCAAGAAGAATCTCCTCTCCCGCACCTCGAGCAAATGCTGCGCTTTATTCGCTATTTTGCCTCTCCTGTATTTAGGATCTAACTCTTGTAGAACTTAGTGAACAAATTTCGGCCTAAACTGATACTCAGCATGTATTCAATAACTATAGCAAAGTATGCTCATTTTACTATATATTTGGCAGTAAAACTGATAAGACACCTAGGCAAGGAACCTTCTAGAAGATTGTAGAAACATAAAGAATGAGAGTTAGCTGGCACTTTCCTTGATTTTAGGGACTATTATGTTATAAGAGGGAGGGAAGGGCAGTTTGTAACTCATGGATGAATATTAAAGTTGTTAGAAGAGTTTCTCTCTGGTTAGGAGCTATGCTCTGGATTAGGAGTCTCCGACTCTGGTTTATCTCTTTCATTTTCTACTATTCCACCATTGTATAGCTTTGAGCTCATCTTTCTCATTCAATAATACTCATATTTCACTGTTGATTTTACGGTTTACCGGCTCAATAGTATAAGTAAGAAACTGGACTTTTCCATTCTTGTCTAGCTGAGGAAACTGGACTTTTCCATTCTTGTCTAGCTGAGGTTTTCCAGACTTATCCCTGTTGACCATATCTTTTGCATTCCCATGGTCAGCAGTGACTAGATAAATTGCACCCACTAGCTCAATTGCATCAAGAAACATCTGCAATTACATATATAAATACACAGTATCGATGCAATTATTTAGCCTTCACAATAGGGGAATAACCCATAAAATGAAAGAATTGGACTATATTTAATCACAGCACTGCATTTTAATCACTGTCAGAGAAGAAATTCATGAGCAACAATGATAGATATCATTTAAAAGCAAACATTTTAGATAATGCAGAGCGCCTGAGGTTAAAAAAACTACTGTCAAGATGGGTTATTTTTGCAAACTCAGCAAGTTAATTGAAACTCAACTTTGCATCCAAATTGTGCAAATTTATATTAAACTTACTGTTGAAAAAAACTTACCAACACTTAAGAGTGACACCTTACAAAGTTAATAATCGGTAAAGGCTAATAAACTACTATGATTATGCAGGAGAGGTATCTCAAACATCTACAGTGGCATGTCTAAGTCATTCACAAGCCTAGCTGATTTTGTCACAACCCCATCAGTGAAAGACATTGTGAAACCAGAGAATGCTTACCCATTTTCATGGCTTTCAATCATGTTTGGAACAAGAAAGAAGTGAAGCACGAAGACATCCAAGTATCCAACACTGTAAAATTGGGAAGGATTAATAGTTATTCAAACTACATCACCCTGACACCAATCATATAACAGAAATTCCATATACCATTCACATAATACAAATTCCATACAAAGGTATGCATAGTAAATTTCGCCAAACAATTTTATCGATAAACTTCAAAACTGTGATTTTATTTGCAGCTTAACTGCATAACTTTGATTAAAATTTCGATTGAGTGTATTTCTTTCGAAAGCATTGTGCTCGAGAATATAAAATAAGTGCTCATGAAATAATGCAGATTTTTTCAAAGACCTCAGAGATTATTCTTGCTTACATTAGCCTTCTATAATTCATAATGTTATCACCTGATACACATGGTCTCTCTGTGGCATTAAGTAAGTTTACACTAATACTACTTTTCCAGCTTATAACACTCATCAAGTAAAATGATACATAAACTACTCCAAGGGTTTTGTACAAAGTTATAATTAAGTTACACCGACACTTTTCTAACCAAAACAAAAAATTTCTGCACTAAGGTTTCCAAGGAGGAAATACGGCAAACTGCCATTTCCATAGCTCACTCAGCAAGAAAATCCACAACTCTTGCTGTCATAGTTTCCTCATCCACCAAATTGTCCAAAGATGCTTGTCTTATGAATAACATTGAGCATCCTATGCAAATGCAGTTTGCTGTTGAAGATCTTGAAGCCAATCAGAAGGCCACCAATCTGGTTTACTAGCGACAACCTTAACATCCTCTTGTCCTTGAATGGACAAGGAAGTGGATCCCTTTAGAGCTTCCTCCAGCCGCAACAGGCCCATCCCACGACATCCCAGGGCAGTAGTCACTAAACCGGCTTTTTTCCCAGATGCCGTGTTTATTACTTCTGAGCCAGGAACGACCTTGTTTATGATTTCTGGATTATCAGGAATACAAAGGCTCAGAGTTCATTTACCATTATATTAAGTCAAGCAATATATATCATAATAGTTACTAAAGACGACAAACTACTAATTACCTTTCCCATTATTATCTTGAAACCTTAGAGGAACTATACGCTTCCGAATCACCCCTCTGTGGTGTGTGCGAGCTATGAGTTCTTGTCCCACATAGCAACCTTTGTCAAAGCTGATTGCATTAAGGCCTACAATATTATACTCAAGTGGCATTGCTTCACCTGAACACGATCAATTAAACAAGATTGTCAGACTCAGAAGTACCCACTCTTCTTCTAAGGAGTTTGTTAGAAGGAAGAATTATGAACCTTTTGGAATCTCGATTGATCCTTCTGCTACTCCATTCTCCATTCTCCACATGAGGTAATTCTGTTCATCAGTCTCTTTGTCAGCCTCAATTAGAGGTGCTGAAACACAAAGGAATCATTAAGACCAAATTAAGACCATATATATCTATAAAAGATTGCATACAAAAAAAAAAAACCTAAAATGAGCAAAAGGGGTTGATACTAACGAATGATATTTGATGGGAAGATCCCTCTGAAGCCAAGACAGGCCAATCTGGGATCCTTAAACCATTGCCAGCCAAGATTACCACCCTGAGAAGATGACATTGCAGCACCATCCTCACCAGCTCCCCACCCAACAGAGGCTGCTTCCGGTTCTTCTACATCCGAGGAATTCTCAGAAAGCCCAGAACCATAACGCTGCCAACACGAGAATTCACTAGCAACATTATCAATCTCAACCTTCGACCTCAGCCGGTATCTGCAGCACTAATAACTTCAGGGTCTCCACGACTAAATCTCAGAAATAAGAAACAAAAAGCAGTAAAGGTAACGTAAGGTGCTGTCTACAATGCTAAGGAAAGAATCATATTATATCAATGAATCTATTTTATTTTATTTTTATTTTGAACTGCTGATTTCATATATAGACAAGAAGGGCAAAAGATTGGAAAAAATAAAGGGAAGAACCAACAAATAACACAGGGAACAAAAAGCAATGGGAAAAAGTAAAGGGGATACCAACTAACAGAAACACATCAACACCAGAAACCGTGGTCAAAAAGCAGGACAACCCACACTACTTGCCTAACCAACCGATAAACACCAGTGCACACAACAGTAACAAACACAAACCACTGCACTGCCACACACGCAGTGCACCTCAACACAGATCAAGCCGAACGCCTGAAGAAGATTCAACACTGCAGTCCACCTCTCTATCTCCGAGGATCGAAAAAGCAAAATCTGCCCTACTTCTCTATCGCACCACCCCCTCTACTCTGCTTATGACACTACGGTAGAAGCAAACTACCTCAAGAAGCAAAGCACATGATTCCAACATCATTCGTAGAAGAGACATGAATTCTATCAACACCATTCTTAGCCATCCTACTAAGGAATCACCTCCAAGATACCTCTGTAATCCTATCGACCACTTCTTCCAGCAAAAACGACCGATTATAATTTTTTTTTACCATTTCTAATACTCCACAACATCCACACCGTAGTACGCCAAACCAAAATCATACCTCTCCTTACCACTTTATCAGAGCATGATTCAATCATTAAGTCACAGAGAGTAAACAAATTGAGAGGCAAAACAATCACCAACCCCAGTCATCTAAACACATGCTACCAAATTCCCCTCGCCACATCACAATGTAACACCGACTCTACTGACCCATCACACAGAGAACACAGGTCTTTATTCCCTTCTAAACTGATTCCCCTTCTTCTGAGATTCACAAGAAGGTGCCGGGCTCCCCCAAACACTTTTTAAAGCCAGCAATTCAACCTGATGCAAGATTGTTCTAGGACCATTGAGAGCAGAGACAAATTCATAAGTAGACTTAGCCGTGAACTTTCCTTCAGACTCAAGAACCCATCTCCACATATCTTCCGAATCCTTCAGACTCAAATTCACCCAATGTATTTTCTTCGTCCCCGTCCCTCCAATCTATTTATTAATCTATCTTTCTTACTAATAACTCTATTTATCAATATACCTTCTATTACTAATACTAATTCCTAATAAGAAAATTTTGTTTTTGCTCTACATCTTGTTATCACTCATCACCTCCTTAAATTAATTAATTAACACACGAAGTTGTTCATATAAGCTGTATTTTAGATTATTTTCACAGTTTCTCCAAGACCTATCACGAAAACAACTTATAACTAATAAGAAAACAATTATACTTTATTTTTAATTTCATTCTATAGAAATAGCTTATAGATAAGTTGCTTATCCAAATAGGGCCAAGAGTAGTTTAAGCTAAATGAAAGTAATGGAACTATTCTAAGTTCAGGTAGATAGCAATGATCCACTATCTAATTGGTAATTGGTAAAAATAAATACAAATGCAAATTAAAACATGAAATGACACAGAACAGATAAACAAGTGAAACTCACTTGGTGAAAGTTGCCAACAGCTCATCCAAAACAGAAGCATCAACATCAGCAAATAATTCAAACGGCTGATTCGGTTCAGAAGCAGGTCCAGTTCCAGTGCTATCAAGCTTAGTATCTTTACTCGGCGGTTTATAGAGAAAGAGGTCATAGAGAAATCTACCTTGAGGTGTTAACAACGCAGCATAGATAGGTGGAATCGAAGTGGCGGGAACATTAGGTGTAGGAAAATTGGCGGTTTTATCGCCGAGAGAATCGCCGAATTTGCGAATATCGTTGGTTAAGAGGCCTTGAAGGAATTTAATGGTGTCGGGTCCTCGGAATCGAATGACAGAGCGGGATTTTATGAGGGAAGCGACGGGACCGGAGGTTTGGAGTTTGGTTTGGTGAATTGTTCTGGTTAAGTGTTTGGAGAATGATGATAATGCACGATTCATTGCTGTAAGGTTTGGTTTTCGTTTTTGGAATTTTGAAAAGAGTAATAGTAATGTTGCGAAGAAGAAGATGATGATGAAGAATATAGTGATGATGTTGTTTTGGGTTTACGAAATGAGTTGAAGAACACGTGGTTAGTTAGTAGATTTACACGTTGGGTTAGCGAGCGCTAGGTGTTTGATGAAAGTTGAGTCAGAAATCCACTCATCCGAACATCGTTCCCGAACTTGCAAGCATCAATTAAAATCGTTTTCAAATTTTGCGAAATATCAATTTCGTTTTTAAATTTGTAAAATGTCAATCAATTTCGTCCTTCAAATTAACTGTGTTGTCAACGGAATTGACGTGGCTGTTAACCTCTCACATGGACTGTCATGTCAGACGCCACCACACAAGCAGGGACTAATATGACCGATTGTAACCAACATTTTCAAGGACTAATTTGGCTGATTTGCAGAAAATGTAAGAATATCATCTTCCTCAACGTCTCTCTTCCTCAATGGCTATTTCTTCCTAATTTGAGCTTAGGTTGATTAAGTTTTTGATAGTCACGGTTTGCTTGTTTGAGTTTATGAACATGCTTCTGAATTGTACTAGACATGTGTAATGTTGTAATGAAAAGAGGTTGAATATGAATCTTTATGTAACCTTTATGTCAAAATATTTACATCAGATTAGTACTTAAATTTTATGGCTATCCATCAATCGATCCCTAGATTATGTTAAAAAAAATCAAATCAGTCCTTGAATTATATAACTAACTATCAGTTTGGTTCTTAAAAGGTAAGCTTTTTCAGAACAAAATACAAAACACAGAAAACACAACTGATCTTTGCAGCATTTACAACATTTGCAGCATCAAAACTTCCACCATTTGCAGCATCAACATTTTATGCATTTCCATCATTATCAGCATCAACATTTTCAGCATTTCCATCATTACAAGCATCAACATTTTCTACATTTCCACCATTACCAAATATAGTAACCAACCAGAACAAAAATCATCTTTTTATTTTTTAAACCGAAAACCCTAATAAGACTAATCTAAACAACCAAAAAAAACTCAAAACTTGAAAACAAAATCATTAAAACTAAAAACGAAAAAAAAGGCAAAAAAATGGTGAAAACGAACAGGAGGAGAAGGTGAGATGGACGTGAGGATTACCTTAACCAAAGACCGTTTTGTTCTTCAAAAACCCACCGTTGATCGGCGACGATGATGATTATTTTGGAGAGGAGAAGGTGATGAAGGTTTTAGTGGGAAGGAGAAAGGTTGCAGACTGTTTTGATGGGTATGACTGAAATCTGAGGAAGGTAAGGATAAAACAGGGGTAAAAATGAAAATGAATTTTTTGCGTTTCCATCAATTTAGTTCTTGTACATGTGGCTTCCTTTTTGACACGTGTACAAGACAACACAACATGCAGGGAGCCAGCTCAGCATCAGGTAGCACTTGGGTGACATAGAGTTGGGTGACATTGGCCATCACAATGTCACAATGCTTGTGAAAAAGAGAGAAACGCAAGCATTGTGACATTGTGATTGACCAATTTCACCAATGTCACCCAACTCTATGTCACCGAACTGCTATCCCTCATCGTCACTAACGGACCTTTTGGACGAAGGGACCATTTTGATGGACGTGAGAGAAATTCAGGGACGAAATTGATATTTCACAAAATTTGAGGATGATTTTTGTAGATGCTTGCAAATTTAGGGACGAAGTTGATGATTCACTCATTATTTATTTTTAAGAAAACAATACGTATTTTGCAATTTTTGTCAAAAATAAATAAATAAGTATTTTGCAATAAAGTATCAATTTTTCATTCTAATTTTGTTCTCAACATAAGTAATATTTCTACCTTCTTAAAAAAAGAAGAAGTAATATTTCTACCACTCGATAGCAAAGCTACTTTATCCCACTATTTATTTGACAATGATTGAATTCAAAAAGTTATGGAAGATAGTAATGTAATTAAATTGTTGAGTCCATTAAATTATTTACTCCCTCCGTTTTAAAATGAATATCGTTTAAGATTTTTACACATATATTAAGAAATACATTAATTAAAAGAAAAAGAGATGTTATTTTACCAAATTATTCTAATCGACTATTGATTTGTTTTTCACTAAAGAGAAAATAATATTTTGGAAGTAGTGTATATAATATTAATTAAAGAGTATAATTGTAAAGAAAAAAAAAATTATTGCATTGGAAACTGAAAGTCACATTCATTTTAAAACAATTTTTTTTTGCTAAAACGATATTCATTTTAAAACGAAGAATGTATTCTTTTTCTTAATCTTTATAAAAAAAACCCTATCATTCATAGTTTTAAAACTCGGCTCGGTCATCAACTCGGCAGGGGTACTGGGCCACTGGGTCAATGGTCGAACCACTGAGTCATTGGTCGAACCGCATGACTGAACCGGAACCACTCGGATGATTCGGTTAGATGACTCAGTCTTAGATTAAATTTATATAGTTATTTAACCGGATTAAATCTGATTGAATCAGATTGACTCGGTCACTTTAAAAACTAAAATAATGATACCTGTAAAATAAAAAAAAATCTATCCAACAGAGGAATGACACAAAGCCAAATGAAAAAACAGAGGAATTTACTATTGCTACAAGAATGTGAAGATAGTGACATAATAACATGAAGAAAAAAAATCAAAACATTAAAAAGTAATGAAGTTACTTTTGTGTGTGAAACATGTTGAACAGAAGCAGATGATCGATCATATACATCATAACAACATCAGTTTCAACATTATAACATGAAATTATGAAACAATCAGATTAAATGATGAAAATAAATAAATCAAAATAAGAAATCAACAATAAATCAATTAGTAATAACTAAAAAGAAGCAAAGAAGAACAATCTGAAAAAAGGGTTTTCAGTTTTCAGCTTCGTATCTGAGTGGAGCGACGACGACGGCGGCTGATAAGTGCCAGGAAGTAGTAATTCTAATGAAGATTTATGGCATTTTTGTAACTTATTTTGCAAGTTATTAAGGAAAAAGCCGAGAGATAATTGACTTTAATCCTTTTAAGCTTTATCTATCTTACTTTACCTAATTTTGCAGGAAACTTACCCAAGGCACTGAGCAAAGATGGAAAACAAGTAACAAAGTGCAACAAGGCCAAAAATAAGCAGAACAACAGGTTTGCTCGCCCTCAACTCGCCCTCAACTCGCCATGGCGAGTTAGCAAAGAAAAAAATAGGCAGAGAGGCACATTTGCTCGCCACCAGCTCGCACCCTACTCGCCATGGTGAGTTAACAAAGGAAAAAATAGGCAGAAGCTCATGTTTGCTCGCCATGGCGAGTGAAGTTACTTGGGAGGCGAGCAAGGGCGGTTAAAACTCCCCAGGGTGACGTGGCACAAACCCAATGGGGAAGAAACCTCAACTCGCCATGGCGAGCAGAAGAACTCGCGAGGCGAGTTGATGCAGATGGAAAAGCTTATAAATAGAGCCCTTGATCATTTCTTGATGGCATGCTTTTATTTACAGAAAAATACATAGATACTTAGAAAGAGAGAGATAGGGTTTGGTCTTCATAGAGTGAGAGTGATAGAAGTTTGATTCTTCCACATTTGGTGAGAAATCACAAAGTTGTAATGAATCTTTCCCTTTCAATTCATTCTTGCAAGGCTTCCATGACAATGAGAAGCTAAATCTCCATTGTTGGAATTAGAGGTACTTGATCTAAGCTAATCATGTAATCAATTGATCTATAAATGTATGGTTCTAGCATTTGATTTGATATTGAGATTATTCTTGCACTTTATTGTTCATGTTTGATTTAATTGTGATTGAAAAATACTTTTGAATTTAGGTTTAGAATAATCATCTATCAAACATAAATTCTAGACATGGAATTGATGTTTAGATAACTACTCTTTATATCCGAACTTAATGCTTTTCTATCATTCAAGAGATCGAGAAATCATCAATTGAATGATAGGAACGACTCTTGGATCGTTTAATAGTGCGAGACATCGACGATTAAATGATACAATTGAAGTCACCATATTATTTGGACACGAATGATATTGATGAGGGATACGTGGTAATATCAAAGGAAAGCTAGAATCCATGCATGATCTTTAGGTTACGTATGACACTTGATTAAGGAACTCTAATCCTAACAAGTTTTATGCCCTATCAATCTCAAGTTTTAATCTTATAACGCAGATATTTAGGTTTTTAAACAAACAAACAAACAAATTACTCTTTCAACTTAAAATGGTAATCGATGTCGAATGATCCATGATATCGCACTAGTCCCCGAGGAGACGATATATAAATACTTACTTTTGATATACGTAAATATGCTACATCATCGGCGTGGAGACAAGCAGCAGCGACGGGAATGGCGTGGAGGATGATGGTAAGATTTGAAAGTTTTCAACTTCTCTTCACTTCTCCCTGTACATGAAAACAGAGGAGTGAATGGAGGAAGTGAGGTTTTGGAGTCTTTCTACCCTTTTCTGACCTTTCTGATTCCAGTTTTTTCTTTTTTTTTAATTGAAAAATCCAAAACGACGTCATTTTTGTAAAGTTAAAAGCAAAAAAAAAAAAGGAGAACCGGTCTGACCCACAACTCGGCCGAGTCACCGGTTTTTACCGGTTCCTGTCGAGTTAACTGCATGACCGATCCAAATGTTGGCTCGAACCGGCCTACCCACCAGTTCATGGTCCGATCGGTCCGAGCCGAGTTTTAAAACTATGCTATCATCATCACTGCATAAGAAACTCATCACCAAAGGAAAAAACTTGAAGGTCCGGCATTCCATTCGTGTTGTTAACATTTTCCCTTCCTTAATAATTATTATTCCCTCAGTTTTAAAATGATTGTCATATTAGTCAAATAAATTTGTTTTAAAATGAATGTCACTTTCAGTTTCCAATGTAATATAACATTTTCTTTTCAATTGTACCCTTCAATTAATATTATATACATTACTTTCAAAGTATTATTTTTTCCTTTAATGAAAAACAAATCAATACTAGTAGTCGATTAAGATAATTTGGTAAAATAACATCTCTCTTTCTTTTAACTATTGTATTTCTTAATATGTGTGTAAAAATTTTAAACAACATTCATTTTAAAACGGAAGGAGTAACGTTTAGAGTGGTGTTGGTCTGTATTTTGGAGTACAAGCTCTATTCTCTCCAATATCAATATTGATGAGCTAGTTTGGCTTTGAAAAAACAATATACTAACATTCACCTATTGAATAACTGAGACAGTATAGAGATCGAATTTACTCTGGTTTTTCCTCACAAACAAGATATAGCTCACATTTATTACAAAATATAGGAAAGAAAATCATCCTTATTACATAACCAAACGAAGTGCATGATCCAACTGCACTATAGCTCACGCTTAAAAATCCAAAGTACTATATTAGTATAATTTATAACTGCATTAATCCAGAGGATAAACAGCACCTGTGTCACACTTCAACAAGACTTCTAATGCATGATTGTTCCTTGTGGTGGGTTGGTAATTTTTTCCACCACTTAACAAACGTAGAATCCCCCAAAAACACATCCTTACCAACCTCACCTTTCTCATGCCACTTGCTTATAAATCCCTCCAATGCCTCAACCTTTTCCTTAACATCATCAAAAGGCTTGTCAGGATCATGACAAAGATCTTCCACCTCAGCCCAAAAACATGATTCTGAGTAACCACCTTCATCCCTCTTCTCAAAATGTTCCAACCATCTTTGTGTGTACCTATATCTTTTTGGCCTTCCTCCTTTAGCCATATAAACACGTCCATCACGGTTCCTTGAATGTCTATAGTAATTAGCAATATCCAAAGGCTCAACTAGTATTCTAAACTTCGTTCCTATATTCCTCCAATTTTCGTTCCCTTCCAATTCTTCTGGAAGTTCATAGTTTAACAGCTTTTCGATTATCTCATCCCATACTCCTGCAAGTTCCAGCCTCTGCACATTTGCTTGGAAATCTTCTGAGTCTAGTTGATCCTTGAATGCATCATAATAACCTTTTTTCTGATGTCCCCGTGTTTCTCTGTAACTGTCCAGCGCTTTCATCCTATCCTCCACAGAGGCTATCTTTTTTAGCATAATTTTCTCGTTGTCCGTTTTCCGTTCCTCTAATGCTGCAGCTGCTTGAATGCACAGTCTTGCTCTTGTACTCTAAAATTATTTACAATCAATTCATTATCTCATATATATCACAGACTCTTCATGTTATTTTTTTCATGTTCAATGGGTTAAGATATAAATACATAATTAGCTAGAGTTTTATCATTTTGCCCTATTAGTATATATAGTAGATTAATTTCATTTCCTCCGAAGGTGTCCAACCAATGCATAAAAATGTTATGCATATAACAGCATGGTACAATAACATATTTTTCAATGTTTGTTTTCTCATGTATTATGTATGATATATAGGAGAAAGATGAGTTTAATAGACATATAGAGATAGTGTAAAATAGTTTTATGCATCCATTCAATTATACATAAGGTTAGTTATATTTATCATATTCATTATTGTCATATGGGCTCATATGTATATATAGAGTCTATTGTTTTCTTTATTGATCAAGTTATCAATAAATGAGATGTTGCACTAATATGGTATCAGGGTCTATTTAAACATATATGAGTATATAAAGTAAAAGGACATCACAAATATATAAGATTGAATGCATGTTTAAAACTGTTTTAGCTTTAAAATCGAGAAAAATAGGGAAGGATAAAAGTTGCATACCAGGCCAAGGTCATTTAAGGCTATGTTAATGGTTGCAATGTCGCCACCTGAAGTAGTATGCTCAGACAAAGGAAGATTTTCCAGTTGGTCTAAGTACACAACATTCTGCTTTCCAAAGTTTCTTACCAGTTCAGCGGCATAAGTTAAATGTTGTCGCAGGCTTTTAAAGGGAACTTCCTCGGTTTCTTCTTCAGAGCTTATCTGAGCACAGAAATACATGACCTGCAGAATTGCATCAGGGTTTTTCATGACAATCTGCTTTCCTTCATTTCCACTTGTTGTGCAGAAAATGTAAGTTCCAAAGGGTCTATAAGGACTCAAAGGAACAAAATTTGCAATAGTTTCAAGTGTTGCTTCTGTTGTTCCCATTAGCCTACAAGCAGCATGCCTTGTAACTGTTGTAGCATTTGACATCACTTCAAAGTAGAAATCCGGAATTTCCGAAGTTGAGGCGATTCTTCCAAGACTCGATTCGCTCATGAATGATCTGTTTTTGGGATCTATGAGCTGTGCAACTGCTTCAAATTTTTGGTCAAAAGAAGATAGAGGGGCAAGGAGGATTCTTGGCACTATGTCATATCTCATCACAAAATGGAAGAAGTGGCTAGCCCAATTTTCTCTCCTTGTAGCATGAGAAAATATGTGATTTCCAACTAAAGGAGAACCGAAAGTAATACAGATGGGAGGGATACGATCGGGGAATTTTGAAGTTGGGAAGTTTTCTAAGGCCCAAAGTGTTGCCAGAATAGCCACTGGACCACCAGACGAGTGTCCTGCAAACACTATCTGCTTCTTCTTCTTCATTGCCCTATCCACCTACATATTCATTGAAATATATGTTTTCTTTAGATAAAGAAAGTAACATTTATAACCTTTTCCATGTGATATTTGATAGTGTGACTGAAATAGTTCTAACATATTCATGAATCAAACGAATCTACTTATACATAACCCGAGTTATTAAACATGTTTTTAATCTCTATAGTTATCTATAATTTTACTATTAGTCCGTATATCCACTTTCCAGTCCCAACAAATTATACATGACATCGACATACTTTTGTTCCTTAAGGAGGGACTAAAAACATGCAACTTTGTAACTTGTAGGAGTTAAAAAGTAGGTATAGAGAATAAAAACAAAATATGTTAATTTTATACGAACTAAAACCATATTTAAACCTATAATTAACAAAATTAATTTTCAACTTAAGTTTTGCTCATTTGATTCATCAACCAAGTTGGACAAATAAATTTCCTAATTGAGTCTTTAATGCTCAAACTAATTTTAAGTTGGTTTGGTTCATTTTTAGCATTAATGGATAGGGTAGTTAAGTATAGATGTTATAAAAGGAAAGAAAACTGAAATATGAAATTTGCATAACCAGATACATGGTAAGATAGAGGTGCGTATTTTGACATATATTATACCTCATCTTCAAGTGATGACTTTGCCAAAATATCTTGGAATCTTTGGAGAAAAAATTGATTAACCTTAGCAGGTTCATTGTTACCAATGCTTTTAAGTGAACGAAATAGTTTAAGATCTATTTCAGTTTCACCAAAAGTTGTTTTGGAATACCAATCATTGAAAACACCTGATGCTGGAAAGCTGATGATAACTTCTGGAGGATTGCTTCTGTTGTTCTTTTCTATAAGGTAGAGTTTCTCTGGTGTCTTGTGAGCCTTCGAGGACGCAGCAAATGACTTCTCAATTCTCTCTGCACTCAATTGTATGATCTTATCTCCACCTCTTGATGAAGCCATGTGTGTGTGTTTCAGTTCTTCTTCTTTGCTTGCTTCTCAACTCCTTGTTTTTCTTTGGTCTGTGGAAAGTATGGTCAATGTTTATGTGCTCACCAAGTTGAAGTTATATGCTTCTTTTTATCATATTGTTTAGGAAGACTTTGATCTGCTGGACTTAAAAACTTGAACCTGGTTGGCCAGTTGGCCTATTAAATGGAGACCGTACAATAATAGTAATAATAATGAATAAGAAAATTATGCAAGTGTCTACCGTGACATGCTAGAAAATTATGTTCACCTATGAATTCATAGCCCGGATACTCCAAAATGAAGATGCACCTGTATCAGATATCGATACTCCGCGGATACTTTTGGATAAGTACCCACGGAGTATGGGAATTAATTATTTTAATTTTAAATATATATTTTATCGGATACTTATAAGATACTCAACAGATACACACAGATACTTATAAGATACTTCACAGAGACGTATCCGGAAAAGCATGAAGTGTAAAAAAAATGAGACTATGTTGTGAAAATTCAATGGAGATGTATATGATTCAATTTAAGATATGAATCACTATAATTTTTTTTCGATAACCAATTAAAAATTATGTTTTTGATGGATGAAATAACGAGAGAGAGGAGATAACCTAACATATGAATGAAAATAGAATATGATTTATATGAAAACTTTACATTTTTTATTTTGATCAATGTATTAATTTTTGTACATTGTGACTTTTACAGTTATACAGTATTGAAGAGTAATCAATGTTTTAAGTATTTTACATCCATATAAATTTTAGTATAAATATTTTGTTAACGTATCTTAACTGTATCGTATCATAATTTTAAAAATTTTGCATATCCACGTACCCGTATCGTACTCGTATCTGTACTACATATCTGGACTTGATAGATGTTCACACATGAAACAAAGCTAAAACATATCTGGAAAAGACACAGATACCCCTCGACAGTTAACTGCCGTCGGTTTCATATTCCTTGGCAGTTAACTATCGTCGATTTTGAATTCCTCGGCAGTTAACTTCCGATATGCTCTAATATTGCTAATTTCAGCAACCTACTCCTACTCACTATTTCATAATCACCTTTTCTTCCCTCTTCAATCTATACCCCCAAATCAAAAAAAAATTCCCACAATCTTTATCCAAAGTCATTGAAGCATCAATCCTAAGAGGTTTCAACACACTTTTGACGTCAAAAAACAGGTATTGCATATTTTAATTCGTTTATTTTTATTGATTTTGTTGTTAGTTTTTGCAAAAGCACTTATATGCACGTATCGGCAGTAAGCTGCCGAAGTATGGGAGCATCAGTAGTTAATTGCCGATGTGATTTCGGTAGTTAACTACCGATGCGGTAGTGCAAAAACGGCCAGCTACTGCCTATTTTTAGTTTTTTTTAATTCATTATGCAATTGATGTTTTTGCATGAGTTGGTTGTTTATTAATAGTTATGTGTTGTTTATTTATAGTTATGGTTGAAAACGCGGATGATGATCCGGTTGAGACAAAACTTATTTTTGTCGATAATTTTGGAGATGTGAACCCGCCTAAGGTTGAAGCCAAACCAAATATTGATGGAGCTTCCGTCCACGTTGAAACTTCATTATATGTTGACTTCGATGTCGTCCCACTTGATGCCAACGAAGTTGACACGACTCAATTTTTTACTTGCTTAATTGGATACGTCATCAAGCAAATAGGGTGAGATTTACAATTGTTATACGTAGATTCAATTTGATCAATCCAATGTTGCAATTTGTGTGTGAAAGGAGTGGCAATCACAAAGTGCCGAAAAAAAGATTGAAGCACGAGGCAACGGATTCCCAATTTCCGGAAAAAAGATTGAAGCATCAGTGGATAGCAAGGTCTAAAGCAAATGTGGTCTAAAGCAAATGTGGCATTGACTAGTCGAATCCTTTCTTCGTGGGAACGTGTTGATTCCCAATTCCGAATAGTCAACCGTCACCAACTACGTCATCATTTCCTAAAAGGAAAGGTGCTCGTATTGGCAAAGCATCACACTCCCCACTTCTACCACCTACCCGGTTTTCAAAGTCTATTCCGGTTCCAACGCCTAATAATGTTTTGAGCCCTATTGATTATATGCCAAAATTCATGGTTCCATTTATTGAAAATATGGTGGATGTTAAAGGCGACAAAATTTGTGGTTTTCAGGCTATAGTCGATTTCTTGGGTTTGACCGAAAAAAGTCATATCATGGTTCGTAGACATCTAATTATTCAAGAGCTAAAAGATCATAGAAATGATTATGTGTGGGTATTTGCAGGTGAGGGTCGTTATAACTACATCTTAAATAGCTTACATCCTCCTAAAAATAGTGGTGGTATTGCACTTGTAGATAAGTGGTTGACGCTTTCGGACATGAGTCACATCGTTGCAACTTATTACAATAGGCTTGTGATCTTGTTGACAAATCATGAAATCAGAACTTCCGAATCTTTTTTCGCACTTAGAGGGGTGCCACCGCTTAAGCAAAACCCCCCCATCATGTGTCTTGCCTTAATTCCTAATCATTTTGTTTTTCTTTTTCTAAAAGATGGTTGTCCACTACTTCCATCATCTATGGAGTGGAACAATCACAAGAGTGACGAGACAACGACTTGGGAATTTATGTATTTGGATCAACAAGCTAGGTTCCGTGAGCTCATGAAGATTGAAAAAAGAGAGAAACCGCCCTCACCAAAAAAGAGTCAAACCAAGCCAATCCTATTTTGTGTGACACTCCAGAAAAATCAAAGGAAGAATTTAAAGTTATTGGGGAAGATGAAGAAGATTCTATTTCACTTGATGCGATATGACTGATTTTTTGTCGGTGTTCATCCTTTTTTTTTGTCGATATTTCACCGACATATTTTTCTGGGGTCGATATTGTAACGCCAATTTTTTGTGGTGGAACTAATGCAATAATTTTTTATTTGTTATTAATGTTTACGCATTTGATATATGTCCATGTTTCCGTCAATTTATTGGTTATTACGTTTCATTTAATTTTATTCTAGTGTTTGATTTTTCATAAACTTTTGTGAAGTTAAACATGTCTTAGGTTGCACAAATTGAAGGTCGTGTCTGATACTCTGCTTTCAAAAAGACAATTAAGGTTATGCTAACTCTGACCGACACTATTGATGAATTGAAGACACAACTTAACAAACATTTTGAGTATCTTGATGAAAATCATTATACATGTCATGTATTTGTTCAAATGCCTTGCGTGTGAATGTGAGAAAAAACACAGGGGGGCGGGATGAATTGTGTTAACCTTTTCTTCTTTTTAAAACTAAGTCCAGTGTTCATAGTCTGATAGAGTTCAGAGTCTGGAACAAAGTTCAGAGTCTTTTGCAGTGAATAAAGTAAAGAGATAGAGAGAAGAGAAAGGCACAAAGCAGTTATACACGTTCCTTCCACAATCCGGAAGTAGTCATATCCCCCTTGCACTTTCAAGGAGAGTTCACTAAAATCAATATCTGATTACAATTGCTCAAGCACAAAAGTAAGAGACTTCAAACTACTCAAGCACAAAAGCAAGAGGTTTCCTATGCTCAAGCACAAACACAAGAGTCTTCCTATGCTCAAGCACAAAAGCAAGAGACTTCTAAATAAACACAATTACACAGAAAAATGTTTGAGGTTCAACACTTGATATACAATCAGTGGTGTTCACAAATATAAATCAGATACAAACTCTTAAGACTCTACAATTTCTAAGATATGAAAGTTGTTTAGAAATTCTAAGTGAACTTGATGTGAAAACAATTTCAGCAGAGTTTTGCCACTTGTAAAATTGTTGTGAGTCTCTTACAATCTTCAGGTTTTCACTCCTTTATATAGAGGTGTGAAAGAGACGTTGTTGATTGCCAGCACATCAAAAGAGTCGTTGTTGAAGCTTGATAATCACCAATGATCTGTTGCTTGAGTTGGTTATTGTTATAGGAGGGAAGAATTTCAAATTCATTCCTTGAATAGAGAATAACCAGCGTAGTCACAGCTGTTATCTTGTACTACTCCAGACATGAGGAGTGGAGGTAGTGGTTGTACAATTGTACTATGTCCTTTTCATGCGCTCTTATGTGGATAAGCATTCAATGTCTTCTAATTCCTCTCAAATAGTCGTTGATCCAGGCTTCCATTCCTTCTGCAATGATATGCATTCAGAATAACAACATTTAACTAACTTCAGCTTCTAGTCTTCAGACTCTGATGAACTCCAGCTTTTGAGGTTCTTCAGACTCTCTGATGGCGTCAGCTTCTGGTAGACAGCTTCTGATGGTCTTCAAACGCTCTTTATCTTCAGACTCTGTCTTGCAACACAAGCTTCTTTTGTAGATTCCTTTGCCCTCTTTTGTTCTTTCAGAACCAATACTTGTTATATAATTTTTGACTGTTGTCTTGCACACTTGAACAAATATCAGCAATTTCAGTTGACATTTTAATACCTTGTTATCATCAAAATTTAAGGTGGTTATGTTAAACACATTTTGTTCCAATAGCGTGGACCTGTGAGCTGATAAAGATGAAGACATGCGGAAAACAGTATATTTTCCTCGGGTTGTTCGTGACGATAGCGATGTAGGATTTATGTTTAGGCATGGTTGAAAATAATATATTATATCTTTGTGTTCGTTCCAACTGCACGTGCGAAGAATGTCAGTAGAGATTTCATGTAATGTTACGTAATGGGTTGTTTAATTTCAAACACTCTTTATGTTATGTTAAATTTCAAACATTCGTATAATTTTAATGAAATGTCGTGTAATTTTAACGAAATGTCGAATTGATTTAATTTTAGTCAATTGTGAAAGATTATGTATTGTTCTTGTTTATGAATTGCTATAATTGGTGTGTGAGTTGTACTGCCTCTAAAATTGATGTTCTTGAATTACAGATAATAAATAGGTTGAAAATTGGCATGCGAACACATAGCAGAACCTGTCTGCATAATTCAATGTCTCGGCAGTTAACTACTAAGAAATTTCAAACCGACGGCAATTAACTGTCGAAGGGTATAAATGTCTTTTCCTGGTGTGTTTTAGTTTTGTCTCAACTCTTCATGAAGCCGTGTGTGTGTCGGTTCTTCTTTGCTTTGCTTCTCAACTCCTTGTTTTTCTTTGGTCTTTGGAAAGTATGGTCAATGTTTATGTGCTGACCAAGTTGAAGACATATGCTTTTTTTTATCATATTGTTTAGGAAGACTTTGATCTGCTTGACTTAAAACTTGAACCTGGTTGGCCAGTTGGCCTAATAAATAAAGACCATACAATGTTGGCCTAATAAAATATATTTAACCCTATATCAAAAACACATTTAACCCTAAATAAAAACCATATAATAATAGTAAAAATCCATATTTGGACACTTTCTGATTGGACCTGGTTCCGCTGAAGATTTGATGAATGCTCTTTTGGCCCTCGTATTTTCTCTTTATCTTAAAAATCATCTTTCGGAAGTTATCTCCCGAAGCCTTTAAAAGCACAAAAAATATCATTTGGAACGGTTTGCACATTGGCGGAGGGCGAAAAGAGCAACCATTGGAAGATTTTTCTTGGAATATTTTGTTCCTGTGCTTGTGTAAGTAAAAAATAAAACAAGGTTTTGTTATAGAAAAACTCAAAAAAAAAAAAACAACAAAAAGAATGTTTGCAGCAGGTCTTGATACACACACACATTAAGATATTTTAATGGCGAATATTGTGTCATTCGTTCTTCGTGTGTATTTCTGAATTGTGCATAAATTGTAGGAGATAAAAAGTAACTGAAAGGTAAAAATAAACAAATGCACTATCTCAAATGCTCTCTCTCACACATACACACAATGTGTGCGCGGGCGCGCGGGGTGTCTGAATTTTAATACACAACTTGACAACTTGTATCCACTAATAATTTATGTACATCTTGAAGTTTGCAGAAGTTAAAGATTTTACATAACAGATCTATAATTACAGAAGGAACTAAAATGACCATTTTATGCATAAACCAAAGGGATACAAATGCAGTAATCCAGCTTCAGAAGTCATCTTCTGACTGGCTGGAAAATGTATTATTGGACAGATAATTTAAATCAAGGTTACGGAATCTCAATGGCATTATCTTTGATGGAGACAACGGTGGTGTTGTTGATGCAGAATCCACTCCTACATTCTTCTTTTCTGCCTTCTTTTTTAGTTCAATGCAAGCTTGACCTACCATTTCAACAAAATCTTTTACAATAACAAACAAATGAAAAGGATTAGGCATATTGTCTTTAGATGCTCCTGCTAGATAGTACTCATTTGTTTTCTTCACAAGTTCCATTATCTTTGTTTGTTCCTCTTTCACCACCTTAAGTTCCTCCTCACATAACTCTAGAAATTCTTTCATTTCATTGAAGAATCCACCTTTTTCAGTGTTTCCACAGCATGTTATGATGTCTCTAATTTCAGTTACATGAGAAATGAGATTGGAACACATAGTGATGAAACTATGATAGTGGATGCTAGCTGCTTTTTTTGCTTCAGATAACTCATCACTTAGTTCACCTAACACTAATAAACCAAGAAATAGATAACCTTTTTCACTTTCATCATTGTGTTTTTCATAGATAGCTTGTCTCTTACCTTCTGAATGAGCTACTTGTTCCACTACAAAATGAAGCAAACTAGTTTTACCATTTGTGCTTTTTACATCATAAAGTTTTGTAAGAGCACTCAGGTTGAAACCTTGTGCATTGCCTCTTGAAGTTCCAGCATTCATTCTGTTACCAGTTTTGAGAATTGCCTCAAGGAGTTTCAAAAATAGACCACTAGTTTTAAGTTCCTTGCAACCCAAGTCAAGTGTTTGTAAGTGTTCCTTAAGCCGAAGAATTTCGCTATCATAATTCGATCTGAAAAGCATTGCTTTCAAACGGTTGAACGATGTTGGAACTGCTTTAAGGATGTAGTATAGGAAAGACTCGGCTTCAGCAAGGTTATTTGGGTTGCCGCTGAATTGGACTACTTTGGATGCTTCTTCTTGAGATGGAGCTATTTTAGTGAGTTTTTCAAGTGTCTCAACATTGAGTCCTTGACCATCATGTACTGCCTCCAAGATTTCGCACCGAGAAGTTGCTAGTGATCTCAGCACAATTGCAGTGTTTTGAGATTTTCTTGGCTCAAGGATGAATATTTGAGTTGGTGTGCTGAAATTGGACTTGTTCATAGTGGAAAGAGACCTGTTTCTTTCTTGGGCTTTATAGCCTGTTGAATATCCAAATAGTGATTCCATGAGTTCATCGTCAAACCTGTAAAAGGTAAAAACAGAAATTGGAAACTGTGAAGTTTGTTAAATGTTCTTCCTTAGATCTCACTCCTATGAGAGTATCTAAGCACACTTATAAAGTTATAATCATGGCACAGCTAAGAACATTGGCAATGTAAGACTAAAATGTAACTTCTATACTGTGGACCTAGGTTTTCACATTGCTTGCAAATCTAGGTTTGATATCTAGGATTGTTCATCGTTTGATTCAAGAAGGAAAACTGAACTGTACCTTTTAGAATCAAACTGTACCAAAATGCTATGATACATTGATATTAGCACTGTTAAAAGAAACAAAAACCGAACCACGCCAAAAAGAACCAAACCGCAACAGAAAGTTCACAAACTGAATTGAACTAGTTCAGTCTGGCTCATGAACTGTGTCATAGTTTGGTTCGGTTTAACACTTCAGTTGGATTCTTTTTATGACAGATTTAACGATACCATGTTAAATGTGTTTGAAGTCCACACACAAAAGCTAGCTCAAAGAAAAGGTTCAATCACATTCACATATAATCATTACACAACTTAGGAACATTGGCAACTTGAGACTCAAAGGCAAATATCAATGAAGTTGCAAATATCAATAAAGTTGATAATATGTATATAGTGATGAAAAACAGACATTGGTAAGAATTAACATTAAGGAAGGTAACATTACCGAAAAGATCCATCATTAATCTGATCCCACACAGTTGAATGATCAACATCAGCTACAACTTTATCCCAATGTAAAGGCTTTAGCCTTGTTTGGCCACCACCCTTCTCCCTTGAACTCTCTCCAATTATACCCTCTTTGATATTTGCTTTTCCTTTAGGCGCTGGTGGCGGTTTCATGGATGAAATGAATCCCCTAGACTTTGGAAGTGGAGGTGGACCAGGTGGTGGTGCTACAGCTGCACCTTCTCTGTGCATGGTTGGAGGAAGAGGTGGCGCCTTGGGAATTTCTTTTCGTGGAGGAGCTGGTGGTGGAGGAGGAGGAGGAGGAGGAGAAGGAGGTGGAGATGGTAGTGGTTGATTGTAATAACTCATGTGAATCTTGTTCTTCTCAAGATTCATTGGTGAAGGTTTTTGTAATGGTGGAAGTGGAAGTGGAGATTCACATGCAAATGGAATCTCATTGGAAGTTTTGGACTTATGAACCAATACATCAATTATCTTTTCTTCTTCATGATCTTCATAACTAGGATTGTACATACAATTTGGAAATCTAGTTATCATTTGTCTACTCTCTTTATCCATCATATAAATAACATCAACACCATTTTGTTCAACAATTTTTCCTTTCACATTACCACAAAATCTGTTGATATCTTCATGATGGTTCAGTACTGGCTCATGAAAAAAGGTACCTTTAGTAGTAACTTTGTTTCTACTTTTGTATCTAGCAAGAATAAATTTGTGGTAGAAGTAAAGAAAAAATCCTGATATGAATAACATAGCTATGGCTGTGATTGCCACAGCCATTGCAATAGAAGCTAACATTGATAAATTTTGGAATGAGATGAATAAAAACTTTGTTGGAGATATTCAAATGATTAAAGAAAAATGATACTATAAATGTGATGTGAAAAATAACATGTACTCCAAAGTAGTATAACTAATTTAGTGTGTGTTTTTTTTAATGTAGTAGCAATGGTTGATGACAATTTCAATGAGGTAGTTGTCTTTTGGTGTCATGTTATGAGAGTAGCGGCACAAATTAATTGGCCTTAAACTGGAATTCCAAATTTATGACCAATGAAATGATACAAGGGTCACTGAATTTTGGATGGTGAGGTTATATTAAAAACCAGACCAAAATATCGGTCTAATTGGAAATCATGACATATGTTCATACCATAAAATGAAAAGAGCCAAAAACTAGTATAGAAAATGGAAATAAATCAAATAAATATCTTAACCAAAAAATAAGCCTTAACTTGACCAAAAACTTATGAAACAATGTTTTAACAATTTCAACAAATGTTCTGATTTGTTGATGGTGGATGTAATGGTTGAGCCGTCCGTCTCAATTTTTAATGCAAATTTTTTTGTTTTGGTAATTATGCTAATAATTGACGTTTATCTTAAAAATAAAAAATGATGGTCCTATCAATGTTAATTTAAGCTACTATTATCTTTTATCTATATATATGCCGTCTCTATGGTAACTTCTGAGGTGACAATGTTGCTCCAGCTATTGCATTGGGGAAAGGTTGTTGGCTTCTTAACCTTTTAAGTGATCGAATTTGATTATTTATTAATGGATAATATATGGTTAACATCAAGAGTCCTAGTATTGAAGAGTTGATGGTTTTTTATTTAAAAAATTATATTTTTTTATATTATGTTATTGATATTAATTAATAGAGTACTAGTAATGAAATAAAACCGTTAATTTATTGTACAACAAATGGTATTGCTTGGTTGGTTATAATGACTGGAAATGGTTTGGAAATGCAGATATTGTTTTCATGTTATTGTCCTATTCTGTTTTGGTAGATGCAATATATAAATGTTGTTGTCTTACAAGGTTCACTTAGATGCAATATATTAATGTTGTCTTACAAGGTTCACTTAGGACAGTTAAGTTATCAATGAAAAGATAACTGAATTTGGACTTCTTTTGCAAGCTGCCGTTCGGCATGATTGAGGAGCATTCTATAAAAAAAAAAATTACTAAACTATTTTATTTACATCACATAATACAATCAAACAAAATGCTAGAGAATTCTATTAGCTTTTTTGTGTGACCTATGAGGGCGTTCATATCGGTATTTCTATTTACAAAAAATATTTGACTTTTTTGGTTCGTTGCATAAAGAGGAATGCTAGCAACATACCTTCTAACACACACTTTTCAACACACTCTCTTTGATTGGTTAAAATTCACATGGGACCCACATAAATATACTTTTTGTGAATCCCATGCGAATTTTAACCAATCAAAGAGAGTGTGTTGAAAAGTGTGTGTTAGAAGGTGTGTTGCTAGCATTTCTCTTGCATAAATGATGTATTTGGTCTATATTCTAGACAAGATACCTCAATTACTCAATGAATCTAAAAATATCAATTTTTTCTTATAAATAGGACCGTATGAAGTATTTAATTAGATTTGGGGAGGAGCTTTCTCCACTTCTTACATGACCCCCAATGTGCAAGTTTGAAAAAAAAATACAAATTTATTATTGTCTAGAAGTACAATTTCGAACAAAATATGTCATCTAAAATAATTGCACTATCTGAAGAAAGTTCCTCTCGTGGAACAAACTTGCCTTAACTTCTAAAAATCAATTTAACTGACACCAGTTTGGTTATTTATTACAAAATTGTTTGACCCCTCGATTATTCAGGACATCTTTATCCTTTGGGTTCGACATTTGGTGGTTGTGTTTGGTACTACTAAGAATTTTGGTCAATAAGACCAAGTGTATGCTACATAGAGATAGTCGAGTGAGTATAAAGAGAAAGAACCGACTATATTTGTGTTTGGCAAAACGGCCGAGCTAAGGGCCGATTATTGTCATGATGGACCAATCAAATGAGTATGTGACTTTATTGCTACATGGCCCACAAACTTAAGATCAAATAGGGTCTCACTCACTTCCTATATAAAAGAGCATGATTTGTCTTAATTAATGTATCTCTCATATTCTTACTCATTTACTCGTCTACTGTATTAAGTTTAGATTAATTTCGGTATTAAAATTTCTTTTACATGTACCTTCCATCGGATAAAGGACATCCACCACCTTCACCAAAGATCCTTCGTCATTGACCTCTCCTGAGGTGGATTTGTGTTCATGACCATAACATTGCTACGTGATAAATCAATATATCCAATCACCATATAATAATATTCTTTGATAGTAAGTTATCTCGGCTACCGGTGTTTATGATAAGTAATGGAGTAAACTTTATCAATTTCGTTTGACTTTAGACAATTTGTCACTTCATAATTGTTGCATGATTTACGCAGTAAGTATGATGGCAAACATTGTGGGTTGATTTGGCACCGCTCATCAAAATTATTCTGGTATACAGCAAAAGGGTCAAATTCCTTTAAAACCAAAAACAAATTTAAACATGACCTTTTCAAATGAAACCTGATTTGACCATATACTTTCATGAAAGACAGGATCAAGTATGACACAAATTGCAAAATCCTAGACTTGGTTGCAGACTTGTAACTTGGTCTAACGCCAGTGGTTGGTGTCCAATGTGTGAGTATTATTTTTTTTTTTTGATGTATGTGTGTGAGTATTATATAAGGATCCAAATTTGATTCCTACCTTAAAAAAAAGTTTATTATAGGATACCAAATTCGGTTCCTACATAAAAAATAAAAATTAATCAATTTACAGCCTCATCGATGATGCTCTTTACCACAACTTAGGCAAACGTTCATTTTAGATTGGAATGCTAGTTAGGATTATCAATGTTACATAAGAATGCCTTGTACCAAAACTCATTACCAAAGAAGACAAAAAGTAAAATAAGACGAGTACACTGTAAATAGGGGGTCCAAATCTTTAACATCATTCTAAATGTTAAGTGAAAGTAAATTTTGAAGTATACCCTGCCAAATGGAGGGTTTAGTTAATTTCTAATAAATTTTCTTTACAATAGCAAAATCAGCAAATGTTAGCTTCAAAGCAAGTGATTTCAGAGATCCTCTTCATCAGTCCTAATCCTATACTCCTTGTCAGCAATTTTTAGTATTAAAAACTCAAATTACATCGCAATATGAACATTAGTTCAGCAAAAATGGAGACATAAAGGGCACCGCTAAATGAATCAATGGTTATAGTCTGGATTTCTTTGATGACATTGCAGACGGTGACAATGGCGAAAGTTCACATGTTGAACAAGCGGTTGATAGAGATGAAATACAATCATCTGACCGACTTCTTTTTTGAGATATTTTTCCTCCGACTTTCTTCCCTTCACCTCTCATTATGAAATCTGTTAAGCGTTTCACATCTGCCAACTTGACAGGTTTCAATAGAAACTCCTCTGCCCCTTCTTCCAAGCAACTGATGAACAAAAGACAATGATCAATAAATATGAAACAGGCAAGAAAGTAAGAACCTTCCATTCATGGATCATCAAATTTGCAAGGTAAAGAATAAGCTAATTTATAACAAACTACTTATGCACATTCCATTATAAGACTGAGAAGGTTCAACATAACAAAATGGTGTTTGTCAATAATTTCAGGAATAAAAGTAGGCATCATAGAAGTTGTTGATAAAACCTATAATTGTGTAGCAATTATAATATTGACAATAATGTTGTCATGCCAGCAGGGTCCTGGTAGGAAAATGGATTTCATCACACTTCAATTATTATTATATTATAGCTACAATTGCAAGATAAGAGCAACATGTTCTGCCACACTCCATGTGTCTAACTCTAACATGGTGATATTATTGAGGGATTGATTCTGTCCATTAGTAGAAAGATTTTGCAAGATTGTTGCTAACCTATAATTTTAGTGAAAAGATTTTGGCCATGTGTTGGTGAGAAAAGTAAAGGGATTAGTTACCCTAAATTTTAAGTTATAGGTTGTTTAATGGTTTATTGATTGGTTAAAAGTGATCTCAATCAAACAAAATACAACAGTCTTGTTTCCACCATACTGCTACTAACAAAGCCGTGGTGGTAAATTGGTAATATTGATTCCCTTTAGATCTACAAAACTCTTAAACTACATATTGCCAATCATTAAGAAGGCTTGATGCATTATTTGCACTTATAACCCACATTCAGTGCCGGCCTAAACCTAATTAGCTATTGAGATCTTTGACACGATTAGTGATTCACCTAATATCATTTGAGTATTATGATTATGATCACCCACCATGACTATTTTTGGATTTGGTGGTTGAGTATGTACATCTAAAAAATAAAATAAGCATTGCTAAAACCAACCTAGAATAAGCAAAAACGTGTGGGATCTAATCACCCATATACCATACATGTTTCACAAATGGATTTCATGTCTAGATGGGATTCAATCCCAAAAATATACATGTCTTTAACACAGAAAAACTAAAGGATAAAAAATAAAATAATTGCATAGGCAAATCATCAAACATCATCCAATATGTAACTGTAACTAGTCAAAACAAGAGATCAAGCTCAAAATCTCAGCTAAAAAACAACAGGCTTCTTTCAAACAATACTAATTCAAAAGAGGTTGTTAATCTGATCAAGATCTTACCTATCAATTCGGGTCAAGATATTCTCAGAGGACATAACCACCACTGGAATTTCTCTAAAAAGAGATGATTCCTGCTGAAATTAACAGAAATAAGTAAAGATTAATAACAAGATCAATCAAATTTCATACACTACAATCTAATCTAATCAGGATTATTCCTCTTTCATCAATACATACATCACTAATCTCTAAAAACAAATACATAACAAGAAGAATTCACACCTTAATCTTCTTGAGTAATTCATATCCAGTCATCCCAGGCATAGAATAATCAGTCATTATCATATTAACCTTCACACCCTGTAACCATATTCATCAAAACAACAACATAAGCACCAAACACAAAAACTGAAAATACCTCAAAAAATTAAAACAAGAAAATTTCTAAACCTAAAATTAGAAACTTTACTTACATCAAAACCAATGGAACTCGTTTCACCATCTAAACCAAGATACTGTAAAGCTCTAGTTCCACTCTCAACAACAGTAACTGCAAAAAGACCAAGTTCCAGAAACCATTAGAATCCAATCCAAATGAACCAAAAATTCATCAAAAACACAAAAGGGTCGTCAAATTTATCATCTTTATTACCTTTGCAAGAAGTGAATTTAAGCAACCTTTCAATGACTTTACGATCCACAAAACTATCATCCACTGCAAGAACGTGCAACTCTCCAACACCACCAGCACCACTCACTTCCGGTAAACTCTGCCTGAGAACATCACCAGCGGTAGCCATCATAAAAAGGTGATGAAGAAGAAGTTTGTGGATGGATGAAAAGAGAAATGCTAAAAATATTGTGAAAGATATGAGAATAAGATATTGCTTTTTGAAGAAGAAGAAAAATGGTAAAGGGTTATATAAAGAAGAAAGAGAAAGAGAGAGAGATACGGAGGATCAAAATGTGAGTGATTTTGTTTGTTTTTTTAAGCAAAAAATCGAGCACAGAGGATTATCCCACCTGCAATTGTCGCTTCTCAAGTCACTGTTTTTTTATTAATAACGTTAACAGTGTTTGATTTGATAATGAGACAGGACCAAAACGTATCTTATGTGGGGTCCACTTTTGTGCTATGGTTGAGATTGAGTTTCCTTCCAGTTTTGACTTTCATACAGTTTGTAAAATAAGTACTTTTTCTTTTACTTGTTCAAGAATGGCTTTTTGGTTAAGCCGCTGGCTGGCTGGCTGGCTGATTAAGAAAAGTTGTTTGCTTGAGAACACGGTTTGGCTTTTCAAGTATTGCAATATTTTAGTACTATTGTATTTAGGTGCATGATTGGAATTGAAAGGGTGTTTATAAATTTCATTTTGTGAATAATGTCAACCTTTATAATAAAATCAATCTATAGAATCTGTTTATATGCTACAAAAACTTTTTTTGACTAAATGTGCTACAAAAACTTGTCCTGTTATGCTACTTACGGTTAAATATAATAAAAAAATTGTAGTTCATTATTGACTCAATTTGGCAAGGTGAATTTTTGTGTTTATATAAAACAAATCTCGAGTCTATCGACCAAAACGTGGATATGAAAGATTGAAACTCAGTCAAAGCTCAATAGAACTAGACAATGAGGCACACAATCCATACTTCAAGTTTACAGCACTGCTAACCATGAAGGGCGATGAGAGATGAATCGTGTTCTTGGGGAGCTATGTACAAAAGCTCTTATCAACTGAACATGTAGTGAAAAAAGGAAGCATGGAGCCGAACACATGGTACCATGATCCCCTCAATGAGGGGAACTTATGCATTACCCACAAAATTAATCAAACAGAGTATGAACACTCTAGGTCATGTTGTCTTTGGCTAGTATGAGTAGTTTTTGTCAATAAATCTTTTGTACATTATTAAAAAAAATGACATCACCCAATCAAGTACAAAATTTAGTTTGCTATTTTTATCTCTATTAATCCGCCTTCATTCATCTTTTTTATACATTTCATGGTTTAGTAGCTCAAAAAACACAAAACAGGCATTTAACGCTCTAATAGAGCAATCATTATCAATCTGCATTCATTCATATTTTTATACATTTCATGGTTTAATAAATTAAAAACACATAATAACCTTACTTAACATCAGCAAGGCCTATGACAGAATTGATTGGCTTTACCTTAAGGAAGTGATGATTCAAATGGGATTTGATAGGCAATGGGTCTGATGGATTATGATATGTGTTCAAACTGTTGATTATTCTGTCATTGTTAACAATGAGATGATGGGTCCGATCATACCAGGCAGGGAACTACGACAAGGAGATTCGTTGTCACCCTATTTATTTATTTTGTGTGCGGAGGGTCTATCCGCTCTTATCCGTAAAGCTGAATGTTGTGGAGATCTCCATGGCATATCTATATGTACTAATGCACCTACTATTTCTCACCTTTTGTTTGCAGATGATTGTTTTTTATTTTTCAAGGCAGATGAGAAAGAAGCGCAAGTTATGAAGAATATTCTTCATACTTATGAGCTAGCTTCCGGACAGGCCATTAGTCTTCCTAAATCTGAAGTCTTCTTTAGCAGTGTTGTTCCAACGTCCTTGAAGGATACTATTACAAACATTTTAGGTGTTAGAGCAGTGATGGGAACATGCAAGTATCTTGGCCTTCCATCCATGGTGGGCAGAAGTAAAGAGGCAACCTTTGGTTTCATCAAAGACCGTATTTGGCACAAAATCAATAGTTTGAGTGGCAAATGTTTATCCAAAATCGACAGAGAGGTTATGATCAAATTGGTATTACAGTCTATTCCTTCTTACATTATGAGTGTTTTTTTACTGCCAAATAAATTAGTTGATGCAATTGAAAAAATGATAAATGCTTTTTGGTGGGGTAATGGCAGTAATTTGCATAGAGGGTTACATTGGATGTCGTGGGAAAGGTTGTCAGTTCATAAGAATTTTGGAGGTATGGGGTTTAAGGATTTGACATCTTTTAATGTGGCTATGTTAGGCAAACAGAGTTGGAGATTTCAAACTGATCCATCTAGCCTAGTTTCCCGTTTATTTAAGGCTAGATATTTTCCTGATTCTGATTTAATCGGGTCTAATATTGGGCATAATCCAAGCTATGTTTGGAGAAGTATTTTTAGTGCCAAAATTGTGGTGAAACAAGGAACGCGGTGGAGAATATGTTCTGGTGTGAACATACCATTTTTAGGTGCCCCTTGGCTTAAGGATGTCTTGTCTCTATCCACAACTAATCCAATTTTTGAGCCTTTGATACAGGTAAATTTAAGCGAGTTTATTGACCAAGACTTGAAGGTGTGGAAAGCGCCCCTTATGTGTAGTTTGTTTGATGCGCACACTGCCCAAGCTATCCTTGACACACCACTTCAGCCACTTGTCACGGAAGATAAAATGATTTGGAAAGGGGGAAAAAGTGGTAAATATTATGTTAAAAGTGCGTATAAGATATGTGTGTCTGAAATTGTTGATAACTCTCATATGTATGTACATGGCCGGTGGAATCTTATTTGGAAATTAAAAGTGCCTCCTAAAATCAAGAATTTTCTTTGGCGAGTGTGTCCTGGTTGCTTTCCGACACGGGCTCGCCTAAGCAGCAGAGGTGTTTCTTGTCCACTTGATTGTGTTCAATGTAGCAACAATTATGAGGATAGCATTCATATTCTTATTGAGTGTCCTAAAGTTGTTCAAGTATGGAGGAATGCAAATTTATGGGACACAATTGATAGTGTACTTTGGCAAGACTATAATATTCATGCTCTCATATTTACTTTTTTGCAGAATTTTCCCTCAGGGCATTGTGAACTTATGGCCACGGTTATGTGGAGTCTTTGGAAGAGCCAGAACATGAAACTTTGGCAGCAATAAAATGAAACTAATGTGCACGTGTTTCAACGTGCAACTCACCTATTAGAAGAATGTAGAGTAGCCCAAGACGTTAGTTCTCACAACAACAACCACAATACCACACCACAAGTGCGCAACACAATTTTTGAAGAGGATCGTTGGAAGAAGTCGTCACCTGGAAGGTATAAATGCAACATTGATACATCCTTTTCCACTTCTCTTGACAGGGTTGGAGTTGGTATGTGCCTTAGAGATGATGATGGTGCACTTGTTCTTGCAAGAACGGAATGGTTTGCTCCTCTTTGTGATGTAGAGGTGGGAGAGGCGGTTGGGTTCCATACAACCTTGGATTGGATCTCTAATCAACAATTTGATAATGCCGATTTTGTGCTGGATTGTAAAAAAGTTGTTAATTGTGTCAATTTTAGTTTAGATGATAGTAGTGAATTTGGGTGTATTATTACTGCTTGTAAACAGCTGCTACAAAATAGATTTCAGAACTTTCATGTTGAGTTCAACAGGAGGCAAGCAAATAGGGTAGCTCACGAGTTAGCTCAGGCAGCCCTATCTAATCCTAGTCCTCATATTATTGATGATGTACCTACATGTATTTGAAATATTTTAGCTAATGAAATGCAATGAATTTATTCCTTCAAAAAAAAACCTTGCTTAACATAATAATGGAGCAATTAAGGAAACCACAATTAAGGGACATAGTTCCTCCCTCAACTTTAATCGCTTTAAGAAATGGAATCTCAGTTGAGCACGTCAGTTGAACCTCGACTAATTTTTTTCTATAACAAATTTGTCACACCAAGCGGGACATTGTAACCATCACTACTGAAAAATCCAGCCCCAAGACAAGATTATGTTTGACATGTGCACTTGAAGTCATGCCAACATAGAGTGAATAAGCCTTTACAAACGGTGGAAATGCAAACAATTATGGCTCCTTCTAACGTTTATTACGCACAACTGGTCGAAACAACAACTCCAGTAGCAATGACAACATCTTTCATTAGACACTAGATCGACAAGGGATACATAGCATTATGTACCACGTATCTAAACAACTTGTTGACATTGTTAAACTCATGCTTCACAATGAAGTTCGACAAGTCAGAGAATCAGAGGTTTGATGACAATTGTGTCACCAATACTCCGCGAGGAGTACAAGGGAGCCAGAGTACGGCAAAAGTTGCTAATAGAAATCGATAGAAAGTCTTCTTAAAAAAAAAAAGGAAATTGATATAAAGATGGAGAGAGA
>Ga0228711_1000705_pt1 | contig 43964 bp, 24 predicted proteins | sample MedpolnodulmetaG_2_FD_177996 | JGI IMG/M metagenome (GOLD analysis project Ga0228711, IMG submission 177996) | Root nodule microbial communities from Medicago polymorpha collected in Santa Monica, California, United States - brown nodules | ecosystem: Host-associated > Plants > Roots > Nodule...
TCTTATTGCCCATAATTTTGTCCATTGCGATTTGCGACCTATGCACACATCACATAAATTAGTATATTTACACGCAGGCATACGCCATTGCTTACACCATTGATCCAACTTGCCAATAGTTTGGTACTCCGCAATATAAATTGTTTTAAGAAAAAAGTTGAATTAAATGGAAAGTTGTTTATATTTTGATATATTTACGTAAATGTTTGTTAAACAAAAAATTAGAGCATAAAAATCAGGTTTGAGGTAAAAAAAAATGCAGCCTTTTATGTGAAGAGCTCTACTTTTTCCTTTTCTTTTTGAGGAAAGAGTGCTCAATATTTGATGAGATAAAATTTCGATATATAAGTTTATAAGTGAGAGCAATCATCACTTTATAAATTGATTTTGTAAGGTTGAATTAAACCTAACTCAAATTTTAAGATAATATTACAAAATCAAACACACATTTATCCTTGGCACATAAAGAAATATCAAACAAATATATAAGTTTAGAACATCAATCAAATGAAATAAATGAACATTGACTCTACCTTAAAAAAGAAGTTTGTAAAAACCTAGTTCATCGGTCTATGCTGAACCGGATATCTTCATCCAAATTTAAACTTACTAACATCACAATTATGTATAAGTTTATAAAAGAATATATAAATTTACAGAAACGCCCGTGGAGATTGAATGTTAAAGTCCTCAATATGTTTATCCACAATAAAAGTCATCACTACCTACTACTAAATAAAAAAGAAAGTCCTTACAACTACTATTTATATAAAAAAATATTCCTCATTGCTGCTACTAATAATTTTTGTTTGTTAAAGAAATGAAATTTTAGTACCATAGTAAATTTTTGCTATATTTATTTAAATTAGGTAAAATGATTTTTTGTATTGTGTATTGCGAAAGCATCATAATAAAATATTTTAAGCAGAGATCACTTGTTTTAGTGATTGAAATATATTTAAAAAAATGACTTATTGAAATATGATAAACCGAGAGTTGATCTTATGATTCAATCGAAAAGATCATTTTGTAATTTGCAAGCATTATATTATAAATCAGACCTCTTTTCTTTGGACTCATGATTCAGACATTTTCTTTTTTGGACTCATGAATCAAACCTTGTAAGAAAAGGAATATATAAATATTCAAATAAAATTAGGGTAGTTGTTGAGAATTGAGATTTTAATTTAAGGTATTATCAATATCAATACCAGTCACCAAAATAAAAAATAAATCAACATCAGCTTGATATTTGAAATTACTAAAATTTTAAAATAATCATTCATAATCAGTCACGCTAATTTTTACTAGACAAGTTAAACACTAAATTATCTAATTGAAAAATCCTTATATGATCAAAGATTTTAAGTTTTGTTTAAAGTTCATTTCAAAGTATAAACAATATCATAAACTAAAATAACATCATCGTATAATTTTAGGGATAAAAGTGTTAATTTATTTACAAGATAATTATACTATTTATTTATCATATTTTTGGCCATAAAAAAAGTCATACTAACGAATTCAATCTAACATAAATGACTAAATTTATATAATGTGATGAACCAAAAAAAATTTATCGATCAAAAGATGCATCAACATTTATTGTTTGATGGTGTATAGAATATAACTATCCCTTCGGTTCAGGTTGAACAGGTTAAATTAAATTCTTTTCTATGGTTAAAGTCTACACGGGCGAACTTTGTTTATAGTTATCATGATTGGTGGCAAAATCTCATTCTGTGTATGGGTGTCCTCTTGTAATTTGAATTTGTTTAGGAGGTGGCTTCTTGGCGCAGCCGTCTAACTCTTGTAATTACTTTTGGATGACTGTCCTTTGCTCACCTTATGCGGGGCGGATCACTATTGTTAATATATCCCATTTTAATTTGTTCAAAAAAAGAATATAACTATTTCAATAGAAAAAGTTACAGAAAAAACACTATTTTTATTTATTATAGAGTCTAGTGTAAGTGGTTGTTGCACACTATTAGTTTCTTTGGACGTGGTGTTGAAAATGATTGATGAGTTGCAACTTGCAACACAACACAAGCACAATACTTCTAAAAGTTCATCCATACCAGCCTTACTCATTAAAACAATAATATTTATACAATTATTTATTGACACCGCAATTTTTTTTATTGGTCAAAAGCAAAAGAGAAAAAAAGATAAAGAAAACATAACCATAATATAAGTATAAAATATGTAAACTTTGAGATATCATTTTCTACCTCCATTAAAATAAATATTATACTAATTATTTAAATAAGAAATTATAAGGACAATATCACGAAAATATATCTTTTTGACGATATAAAATTATTGTTATTTTTTGATTGTAAACTCATACAATCTAAAAAATTTGAGTTGGAAATATTCAATCCAACAATATCAACGGTGGGGATGGTTGAGTAGAGTCTTATAGACTACTTCCTCGGTCCTAAATTATAAGCAAAAAAAAATTCATTTTCTTTGTCCTAAATTATAAGTAAAAAAGACCAATTTTTATCATATTTAATTATGTATTTTCAAAAAATTATCTTTTTCAAAGGAAAATTAAATGCAAAGTGCATTCAATTCGCTCTCTTTTTCATTTTTCCTGCAATCAACTACCAATGAAAATTGTTTTTACATCTTACTATAAAACTTATTTCAAAAATAACAAAAAAAACTAAGTTCCAAACTATTATATTTTTTTTCTTCTTATAATATATGGAGGGAGTATATTATAAAAAAATTGTTATTAGTATTATTAAATGATGCACGGCAAGAGGAACGCCTGGGTGGCAGGAGGAGGCACCCAGCACACCACATTTCGGAGTTGGTTCCTGCATCTCACCACTTTCACAAAAGAGCTACGACTCGTCGCATTTCATTTCATCGAGTCTCTCTCTCTCTCTCTATATATATATATATATGTACCAAAATTTATAAATGTAAGGAACCAAATTTGACCAAATTAACTCATCATCATCTTCAAACAATTCAAATTCAAATGGCTTCTACTTTGAATCTCTCTTCTTGTTCTTCCTCACCTCTCCTCTCTTGTCCACGGTAACTTCTCCTCTCTTTCTCACCATCTTTTCATCATCATCCACTATTTTCCTCAGTACAATACCACCCCCCCTCCTTTTTTTTTTTTTAATTTATTCTAGGATACGTGCCTTTGTTGTCCCTTGTTGGTAAAACATTCATACACAATTTTATTTTCATGTCACAATACCTTCTCACTTTACAAATCTAACACGTCTGATCTAAGAAGTGTTTGTTTGGTGTCTGACACGACACCTACACACGATTACTTTAATTATGTCATTTTCTCAAATAATTAGCAGTGTCAACATGTCAGTTTGTAAATCTATTATGTTTTCTGGCCTGGATTTCTTAGCTGAGAAGCTTCTCTTTGCAGTCTTAATTTTCTTTGTTATTCTCTCTTTGGTTTTATGTATAGTTGTTATTAATTGAAGTTAACCTTTGATTTGATCTGTTCTTCAATGTAGGCCATCCAATCACTTCAAATTGTTCAATGATTTCTCTCTTCTCAAAGTGAATTATAAATCTACTTCAACTCACAATGCTGCTTTTAGAGTTAAATCTGCATTGACATCTGGAGGGGGTGACCTACTTTCGTATCCGAAAAACACCAATGATATTATCATTGGCAAAGATCTCGTTGTTGGTGCTGAATCTATTCTTATTAAGGAACAGTCTAATGGAACACCGGCATCAGACTCAGGGTTACCAAGCTCTTTTTTCTCTGCTGACTACAATGACTATGATTTGGACATCCCTGCAGAAGGTTTTTCTTCTATCCCTGAGGCCATCGAAGACATTCGCCAAGGAAAGGTTGTGAAATAGTAGTTTCTTTGTTTTTCTACTGTTTTATTATAGTGTTGTAACTTTTTGTCTTTTGCCAAGATATTGATAGATTTTGTTTATTAATCATGCAGATGGTAGTGGTTGTAGACGATGAAGATAGAGAAAATGAAGGAGACTTGATAATGGCAGCAGAATTGGCAACGCCCGAAGCTATGGCTTTTATAGTAAAGCATGGAACTGGCATAGTTTGTGTAAGCATGAATGAAGAAGATCTTGATAGATTGGACCTTCCTTTGATGGTGGACAGCAAGGCTAATGCTGATAAACTTCGTACCGCATTCACTGTGACCGTGGTATGTATTACTATTCGTAATTGCATCTATACACATCTGGAGTTATTACCATATCTCTTTGACTAAGGAAATGTTGTTAAATAGCGGCTATAGTGAAATTTGAATAAGTTGCTATTGTCTGCAATACGCTATTAAGTAGAAAATGTTGTCAATAAGAGGCACTATAGTGAAGCTATAGCACTGTTGTGTAAAAAAAGATCGTATAAACTGCTATTTTCCACGATCGTGCAATCGACAACATTGGACTAAGGTCTTTCACCGTTATATATCATGCTGCACTTGTATGATGTATTTAATTTGTTGAAATTAAATGGTTTTCAAATCAAGGATACTATTGAAATTTAATCTGTTATGCTATTGAAGGAATTCTGTTTTGATGTGGGTTAGGCATTTATTGATGGAATTTGATACATTTCAACTATTTAAAATGTATTTGTAGGATGCTAAACATGGTACCACCACAGGGGTGTCAGCTCAAGATAGGGCAACTACAGTATTGGCCCTTGCATCTAGAGATTCAACTCCGGCTGATTTCAACCGACCAGGCCATATTTTCCCACTAAAATACAGGGAAGGTGGTGTCTTGAAGAGAGCTGGACATACAGAAGCTTCAGCTGATCTTACCATACTTGCTGGTTTGGAGCCAGTGGCAGTTCTGTGTGAGATTGTAGATGATGACGGTTCCATGGCTAGATTACCTAAGCTCCGCGAATTTGCCAAGCGTGAGAATTTGAAAATTGTATCTATCGCTGACTTGATAAGGTATGGTGGTTACTTTTCATGTAAGATGTAATAAAATTCTTATTGTTTGCATATTTATGGTGTCTTTTATGTTTATACTTTGCTTTCAAACACAGATAGTATGATTTATATCCAACATATGCAACATACTAAATGAGTTGATATCTCACAATATATATGGCCTTGAATCGTGACTAAATGATTGAACTAACTTGGACTTTATGATTCTTAATTTTATCTGATGAGGATATTATTAGTCAAATATAATCATTTCAATTGATACAGGGTAGTCAAATTCATTGTTTTGTTGTGTTCTTTATGTGATTTTGTGTTCTTTTTAAGTCTCATTTTTCAAGGTTTACTAAATGATTTAAATTCGTTTATTTTTGTTAAAATCTCACTGAGTGGAATTTTTATATTTTTTGGAGAATGATTTTTTTTAAAAAAAAAATTCCTATTCAATGGTTCTCATAGAAAATGGGGAGATAGAGAGAAAGATGTTAACTTTAGGATCCAAATAGGGTAGATAAAATGAAGGAACACTTTTGGTGTGCTTTATTATAGTAATGTATCACTCAGGCTTAGAAGGAAAACTTATCACACAACTGAAAGACCTACAGTGTTGTATGAGACTGTATGTTGGATAGCAGAGAACCAACAAAATAGTAAGTTCAGTATTCCAGAGATGAGGTTAGAACGTTACATTGATTGAGTTGTCACACAAGACAGGACATAATCAGGAATCAAGTCATTAGAGCGAAAATTGGGGTAGCTCCCACTGTAGGAAAATGGCAGAGTCCTGGCTTATGTGGTTTAAGTACGAGTGAAGAACATTCGTAGAAGCACTGACTAGGAAGGTAGACCAGATACAGGGTAGTCAAATTCATTGTTTTGTTGTGTTCTTTATGTGATTTTGTGTTCTTTATAAGTCTCATTTTTCAAGGTTTTTGCTGTCTGGGATACTTCTTGTTGCTTATTTGGTCATAACAAGGAGATTAAAACTTATTGGTATTGCAGATATAGAAGAAAGAGAGATCAATTAGTGGAACGTTCTTCTGCTGCAAGAATACCTACAATGTGGGGGCCATTCACATCATACTGTTATAAGTCTCTGTTAGACGGGATTGAGCATATTGCAATGGTTAAGGTGAGCATTTCTTGTGCATATAATATAGTTTCCGTGGAACTACCTATATTTTGCAACACTTAGTGATGGATTTTGGACAAGGTTTTGACTATTTGTCATTTGACAGGGTGACATTGGAGATGGAGAAGATGTTCTTGTGAGGGTACACTCAGAGTGTCTAACTGGAGACATATTTGGATCTGCCCGATGTGACTGTGGAAATCAGCTTGCACTTGCAATGGAACAGATTGAGGCTGCCGGTAGGGGAGTGCTTGCATATCTACGCGGACATGAAGGAAGGGGTATTGGATTGGGCCACAAGCTCCGTGCTTATAACTTACAGGATGATGGACGTGATACTGTAGAAGCCAATGAGGAGTTGGGATTGCCTGTTGACTCTAGGGAATATGGCATAGGCGCACAGGTAATATATTAGAATTGCTCAATGGTTCCATAAAGGATTTTTTACAATAACAATTTTAGAGGTTCTATGTTTGTTTTGACGCAGCAGGATACTATTAAAGTCAATATGTAGATCTTTCATTACTTTTGATGCATGTTTACTAAAGAGATATTTTGGCCGAATGACTAAATTGACATTGTTCAATTAAATGGACTAAATTGTTATTTTGCAAATTTTAGAGCCTGAGACTGACCCTTACAGTTTCAATGACTGAAATGCTCATTTACTCGTAATATTTATGCTCAGCATATAATTTTAACTGTTTAAATACATGGTGGCTTACAACTTGAAATGCTACTACTTTTTCAGATACTGAGGGATCTAGGCGTTAAATCTATGAAGTTGATGACAAACAATCCAACAAAATATGTTGGCCTCAAAGGCTATGGTTTGACTGTTTCTGGTAGGATCCCGTTGTTAACTCTTATCACCTCCGAGAACAAGAGATACTTGGAGACCAAACGTGTGAAAATGGGCCACGTCTATGGCATGGAACTTAACAACGGCAGTGGCAAAACCAATACTGTTGAAGAATCAAATGTTGTTGCTGGCTTTTGACCAAGCCTTCTTTTTACCTATTACCTACATATATCATACACAGCCAAAGAGGAAGTAGAAATCAACACTACAAATGAATCCAAAAAGTGACAATAAATTAATTCTATTTATGAACTGATTTGTGCAATTCATTTGCCTGATTTTCTTCAAGCAGGCACTACTAAATTACACTTCATTCTGAAGCTTATAGTGCTACTCACTATAGATAAAGGCCATTACCAATACAAATTTCTAGTTTTCTTGTCTTTCTTTGGTGTCTGTTACAGAGGTTCATTGTATTACCTTGCTTATTGGAATATAATCTACCAAGTTTCTTCATTATTTTTGCTACAATAACTTATGTCACTGGTCTGTATAATACATACATGATAGACAGTCAGATTATTCGTGTTTCAAAAAAAAAAAAAAATTCACATTATTCTGTAGCTCTACTGTGTATCTGTATGATAGGTCAATAAATAAATTATTTTTCCACCTTTCCTAATTTATTTTTTTTGTTGAAAGAGCTTGCAAATCATGAAATAGCTCTTCCATTATGTTTAGCATTATTTGTAAAAAATAAAAGTTTTGATTAAAGGTCACATTTAATCTAAGATATAATTTTTTTAGGGAATAGTGCCCTTAGAGCGCACTTGTTAAGAAGTTCAAAATAGAAACTTTATCTTGGAAATTATGTAATCAATATATTGAAATATTGAAAAGCAATTTTTTTTACATAAAATTTATCAATTATTTCCTTTTTTAAATCCTTAACAAATGCGTTAAAGACACTTGTTAGCCTGACCCAATTTTTTATTAGGAGAGGTGTTGGATCGAGTGGAACATGCTAAACTCCTGCAAAATAACAAATTAAGATTCAAATTTGATAGAGAAAGATATCCATATTTCTTAAAGAAACTTCATACAACAAATAGTTTTTTTTACAACTTGCTCTTACTCTCGTACAACCCCTTATTTATAAGCCAAAAGACCCTACTACTATTCATACATAATACTATTCACCATAGCACTATTCACTCTAACACTATTCATTTCTTAAATAATCTACGACATTACGTAAGAAATGAATAGTATTATGATATCCTTGTTAAAAGAAATTATTGATATCCCTATCATTCATTCCTCAGAGATAATTTATTAAAAAAATAATCAATCAGAGTTACACAAGCTAAAACGTGGTGAAATTATAGGATTAATTTGTAGAAAAATGCACCATGTATTAGTAAATTTAGAACCTGGAAGAAAAATACCCGCACATATTGAGAATTTTTATTTTTATTTTAATATATGTAAGTTTCTTCTGAAGATGATTCATCTTCTATTTCGTCTGAAGATATGTTATCTTTTATACTAACATATACCCTAAGCATTTTCCTCTGAAAATATGTCAGATAAGCTAACTTATAGTTAATAGTAGATAAGCTAGTAGATTAAATTTACAGCGTTTGATAAAATTATACGTTAACTATATGATAAATATGAAATGTCATAAAAAAATATTTTTAATTAATATTCATTATCTATGGATCAATTGCTAGAGTGAACATGAGTTTGATTTCTGAGTAATTTGAGCTGAATTTCAAATTACTAGATCTCATTCCTCTACAAATTGAACGGTTAAAAAAAGTATTCAACAAAATAAAAAATTTGATTTAAAATCATATCGAATCAAACTAGATCATATCTAAATAAATAAAATTAATTTTATTTTATACCTTGAAAAAAATTCAAACTTAAAGTAAAAAAAATTGAGAGGAAACTTGAAGTAATTCATTTATCTCTTATAATTCTGAAAATATACACTACCATATTTATAAATGAGATGAATCAAAATGTATAGAGATTTTTCCAGTTTTTGCCAATGATACGTTTCACCTGGTGCTGTTTCCGACCGTTAGCTCTTTTCCAATATCCAACGGAAACCTTTGATTTTTTCTTTTCATGACAACGCGTATATGCCACTTCAACACGTGATTATAATTAATTCATAAAATAAGTGGACCCTTTCAACATCCAACGGCTAACACTGCGTCTTCACATTTCACGCACTAAAATCCTTATAAATACCCTTCTACCCTATTCTTCTTCTCACACACTTTACTCTTACTAGTTATTCTTTTGTATTTTAAACTTTCCGAAGAAATTACTAGAATGGGTCGCTTCAACTTGAACATTGCTCTTATTATTGTTGCTGCATTGTTGTTGAGCACTACAACAATGGCTCAATCTCCGGCTTCATCGCCAACCAAATCACCGGCGTCTTCTCCTGAACCATCGGCTACTTCACCGGCCGTCTCTCCTTCTTCCATCTCTGGTCCACCATCTGAAGCACCAGGACCTGCTTCTAGTGCCGTTTTGAACAGAGTCTCTGTTGCTGCTACTGCTTTTGTCATTTTCGTAGCGCCTTTCATCATGTAGAGATGTCTTTCTTTTTTTTATTTAATTAATCAATCTTCTATGTCGTCAGGATTCATTCATTTGATTTATTTTGTAATATTACGGTTCTTAATGATACAATCTTTCCTGTATAAGTTCAGTCAACAAAGATATATGTTTTAGTTTAAATTTTGGACCAAATCCATCAACATTTGAAATTGAGATTGACCGTGACTGAATCCACAAACAGTTGTGTGTTATAAGGGACCTGATGAGTCATAGGGTTAGGGGGCAAAATCAAAAGTGTCATACATTACAGGGGTAAAACACTATTAACCCAATTCTAAAATACACCTCATTAACCTTGTCTTTCTCGAGTAATTATGTTACATAAGAAAATCACACGTCTCACCTTATTTTTGCATGCTTCTAGTGACATTATGTATCAATTTAACACGGATGTCAAAGTGTGTCATTAGTCATTTAGAGACATGTTCTCGTATTTAAAGACAACTAAACCAGGTTAATGAAGTAAACTGGCTTAAGGTCAAGTTGACTTCTTATTTGAAGTGTTTGTAATTTGTATCTAATGTGTGTTTTCTATGTCTCTCACAAGAGCTTTCAGACGTGCTAGTGAAAGTTCTTGCCCATCTCAGACAGCTGAAAAGAAATAACTTATTAAGAGTAGTTAAGAAATAGAGCAATAACACAATAAAATATGTTTGCATATATAACAGTTACAATGTTAAATTTGAGGATGACAAAATACTGCTAAAAAAAAAGTATATGAAGAACAACAAGAGTATCACAGTGGCATCTTACTAGGATTTACCTTACCAAGTAAAGGACACTCTCCCTTTAAGACCAAACTGATTGAGGACCAACCCAGCGCACAAGAAATCAATTATCTAAAAAAACAACAACCATCATTTTTTTTCAATAATACATATAAAGCAATACATTGTGATTTTGTTATGCATTATCTGATGTGATGCCTATGTTTGTAGTATCATTTACGTGAAATACGCCTTAATCCAGCACAAGCTGAATCAATGCCTAGCTCACATGGTTAGGCTTCTAAACATTTTGAGGCATCTCTTTGATCGCTTTAGAAAAAAATAAAAAACTATAAGTCACTTTATAATAACATTAAAATATTAATGTTACATTTTATATAAAAAAAAATATTAATGTTACTTTTACAATTGTATTTTTAATAATTTATTATTAGTTTTTTTAAAAAATTTAATTTATCTTTTTTATACAATTAATAAATGATCATTTTATGAAACAACTTATAATTTTTTTTTTTGAGAGAAGAACAATTTTTTTATAAATCTATCCTTATTAACTTAAGATTACTGGAGCTCGTTTCCTTGAAAAGCAGTGGATTAACGAAAAAATAACAATTATATTTTTTTTAATTTGTGTTAAACTAGTGTGTTAACCCGTGCAATGCACGGGTGATAGACCATTATTTTTCAATCTCAAACTGTTTTATTTTTTTTATTTATCAATGAAAATTATTTATCCCGTAAATTTTTCAATATCTCTGTATCTTTGTTGCCGCAACGATGACAAATATGTGTCTCATATTTTTTATTTTTATTAATGATTAATATATGTCTCGTGTCTTTGTGCATAAAAGAAAAATATATTTATGGGTTTTAGATCATCGCGGGTGAAGCGTCGCCCCGACTGTCCTCTTACAGTCTTGGTGTGAGTTGATTCTGTTGTGGTCATTGGTTTCATTTAATGTCGTCATTGTCATTTTACTGCTCTGGCACTGACGCGGTTATGAGTTAGTTTTTTGTAGTGAGTTTTTCAATCTGGTTTTTGCTATGTTATTTTCGTTTATGTTTTTCACGTTTGTTTTTGTTTTGTTTCGTGGAGATGAAGATGAGTGGTGGCTTTGTTCCAGCTTTGTGATTTGGTATGAAAATCTTGAATTTGGTTTTTTTGATTGAAAACATGGGTTCTTTAGTTCTGACGTTGTTATGTTGGATGCATATCTTGATTCAACATGACTTGTTTTATCTAGGGGTGGCAAAAATATCCATGCCCACGGGTACCCGTGGGTAAAATCCGTCACGGGCACGGGGCGGGTAGCTAAACGGGTATCCACGAGTATAATAAACGGGTATTTGATTACCCATTATTATATGGTTACGGACACGGATTTGATTGTACCCATACTCGATAATAAATTAAGTAAATTATTAAAATATCCTTATATATATTATCTTATTACTTAAAGTTGTTGCCTTATTAAAGAAAATTTTACCGTCCACCTAAGATTCTTCATTAATAACTTATTTTTATTTTTGATTTTTTTAATTCATCTTATTAAGTTTACCGTTTCTACTTCATTCACATCATAAAACATATCATATGGATTATGTAAGAATCATGAATTTTCTATGGATTATGCATGATTTATGAAATTTTGATTGGATTATGTATGGATGTTTAAAAATTGAAGTTTTTTCGTAATTAAAAAAAGTTATTATTTGTACCAAAAAATAAATAAATTCAAAAATCCATGAGTACTCATGAATACCTCAATACCCGCGGGTACACGCATAGTGGGTACCCACGAGGGTACGGGACGGGCACGGGTATCATATTTATCCAACGGGGCTGGAACGGGTATCATACTATCTGTACCCATGGGTACCCATTGACATCCCTTGTTTTATCTTAATGTTGCTTAAAAGTGCTAGGTGCGTAAATGCTCCATGTTGATGGTAGTAGTCGTTCATCGTACCTAAAGTATTTTATCTTCCATATTTGCTTCTTGTGTCGTTGGTGGATTGTGATAGATTTCTACTGTTTGTTCATCCCTCCATTTGGACTTCGGCTGATGTTTCAAGACCACTGTGAATGTATAGATTCAGTTCGTAATTGGTTGCTTTGGCTCGAAAGGGCGTTTATGGCTTGTTGATGCTTTGATGGGAGTTGTTGAAACTTGAGTCGTTTCTGTGTTAGCGGACGATCCATACGCCTATTTAAATGCTTATAAAATTCACACTGTGCTTATTTGCAATTCGGTCTCGTACCCCCTACGTGGGTTCGTGGATTGTCTGTGGTAGTTGGTTGTTTAGGGTTGTTCTCTTTTATTACCACTTTAGTACTAAATTTTGATGGGTTTTGCTTTTGTGGTTTACTGGGTCATGTCGTTGCTCCTCAGTCTTGTACTTCCCTCTCTTTTTAATTTAATTTTTACTTTGATTATAAAAATGAAAAATATTTGACTCATAATTTTTTTATGTATCAATAATAAATATTGGTCCTATGTTTTTTCTTTTTTATAAAATCTTCATAAAAAATTGTGATAAATACTTGTCCCGAGTTTTTTATTTTTTTTGTTTGTGCCCTTCTCTTCCTAATAGCATTAACCTAGATTACATAAAAAATTAGTCAGACTTGCATAACTTTAGATTTATGTCTTTATGAAAATGTGTTGACCTAGTTTCCCTTTTCTTTCTTCATCTTTTTTCTTTCTTAATGAATTTGGGTAATGAATCTAACATCACTTTTTTAGGGAACATCTAACATCACTTTTGTTTCATAAAAATAATAATATTTACCAATAACAAATATTTTTCCCATGTTATTTTTTGAGGATTCAGTGATTAATAGTTGTGTCGTATTTCTTTTTAATATTTATCATTGAGAAATAGTTGTTCCGTAATTTTTATGTATTAATTAAAAATAATAGTCTCGTAATTTTTTTCGATGATATATATTGTTTCATATTTCTGTGTATTAGAGGCAAATATTACACATGTGTTTTTTTTATACATATGAGATTTGAATTCACGAAATAGCGTCATATATGTCTAAATACTCTAATCAACACTCTTTCTCTCCATAATTATAAGAGTAGCATAATTTTTAATATTTTTTTTAATAACTCATATATCCACTCAAGATTATATTATACACCAAAAAAAAACTCAAGATTATATTAATAAATAACAGATGTATTAATGTACTTCCTACAAAAAAAAAAACAGATGTACTGCACTGTTGAATTGTCTTGCACTAAATTATTTACGTTTGAAATTTGTTTTCTTTAACGGTAAGATGAAAACACACAAAATCTACACTCATTTATATATCGTGAGAAAGATAAATAAAATTTGATAATTTTTCTTTTGTTCCAACCAGTAAATAATTTTACACTCGAGTCAAATGTCTTTTTTTTTAACATTAGTCAAATAACTTGTTATAAATAAAATATGTTCTGATTCTGTCATAGAAAAAATGTTATTAAGATATTTGGTAGTAAAGAGAATTTATTACCAATTTCAGGTCAACCTAAGTTACCATCTGAATTAACTTTTAATTAGTAATTTAAGCCTTGTTATTAAAAATGGCATTAAAGAAATTATTTGTAGGTTAAATATAAAAGAATCTCTTGTCAAAATAAAATAAAATAAAGGAAGAACAACAGTACTCTGTAGGTTATGAAAATGACTTTAAATGGAAGGAGTAAACACCTTGTCCACTAAGCTTTCGCTTGCTTCACACTCTCCTTTCTACAAAAAGTTTGTTTTAACTTTTAATAGTATTTTCGGAATATTAAGTTCACTTTGATTCGAATCATTATTTTTATTATTTCCCTTAATTATTTTCCTTTAATGCCTCACGAACATTCATTTCCTCCTCGGCACAGTTTGTTTACAAAATCTTCCCAATCAACATTTAATTCCCGAATAAATTCGTGCACTTTGCTATGAACTCTTTAAAACAAAATAATTATTTTACTCCTTCAAAAAAAATTGTTTTACATTCTTCAAAAAAATAATATTGTTTTACAATAACACTGAAATTTTTTTATTTTTTTTTAAGTAACACTGAAAAATATTTTTATTATTATTTTAGAAAAGTAAAATATGAATTTATAAAAAAAATTGAAAACAAAGTTTTAGTTTAAAATAAATAAATAAATAATATATGCAAGGTCCGGAGTTCAAACCTCGGCCACCACAGCAAAAGAAAAAAAAAGATTTTAGGCAAACACTCTCATGATTTTGTTGGATACCTTCTTCAAATCATTTACTTCGATGTCATTTTTTGTATATAATAATTTTAAAATTAATTTATTGTTTTGAATTAATTTTTCTTATAGATACGAGTCACCAATAAAACTCTAAATTTCTAATTTTTTTTTATTTTAACCTTATAAAATTTAGAGAATTTTATTAATTATATGGAAAACAATTTGATCAACAATTAATAGTATCATTTGCTCAAACCCTAATTCCACGTGTATGGTCTCAATTCAATACGCGCTTTCTCCTTCTATAAATTCTCTATCCATCCATGACCCTAATTTTTACTCATACATTCCTCTTCTTCACCTCTCACTCTCTCTCATCCGAGTTCACTCTTTGTCTCTCTCTCTCTCTAGTTTTGAGAATGTCTCACACTTGCATGACGATGCTCTTGTTAACAATGTTCATTCTCACCGTCGTCGCTGAATCTCCAGCGACGTCTCCTAAAGTTTCTTCTTTGACCACCCCGGCTGCTGCTCCATCTCCATCATCGGTGTCTCCTCTCCCTCCGTCGTCGGTATCTTCTCCTCCTGCTCATGCTCCTGCACCTCGCAAAAGTGGTGCTGCTTCCCATGGATTCTCATTTGCTGGGATCTTTGTTGTCGCCCTTGCAGCGACCGCTTTGATTCTTTGAAGCTTAGGACTTAGGATATGAATTGTAGAGTTCTCTCTCTGCACTATGTTATCGATCTCTTATGTTTTAAATTTCATATATGTTGTTCTTTCTTCCGCTTGAAGAAATCATTGTGTATGGACCGAATTATTATTAAATAATAAACTCCAATATATTATGTTATATATGCATTGATTTATTTTCCTACTCGTAAAGCATCGTTGGTTGTTTAATTAAGAAAAAAATGTCATGGCTGGTTGCTATTTATCTAGCCAATTGTTTGATTTGGAATTTGATCGGGTAATCATTTGTTTGCTGATTGCAAATAGTTTTGTTTTTTTACAAGTATTGTTATGCACTTTATGAGTGATTTATTTGTTTTTGTATTGGTTGTGTCCCCGTGCACATACATCAATTTGTTTTTGATTTTGAATTCTTTTTCATTTTTTTTTTGAAGAAGGTAAATTAGACCATCTAAATTGGCTTCAAATTCTTCACTTATTGTCTTAAGGATTGATTTCTAACGACCACGTAAAAAAAAGATACTTGGACAAAAGAAAAATGTTGTTTTATGTAAGACAAAAGATGTATTAGTACGATAAAGAAGTTTTTTTTTTATGATATCACCCCTATTAAGAAATTAAAAAATTTGCCAATAATTATTTGATTTGCTTTTGTTTGCTAATAACTCTTATTAGTATTATTTTTAATGTTATTGCCCTTGTTAAAAAATCTAAAAATAGAATTAAAAAATATGCCAATTAATTATTTGATTTGCTTTTGTTTGCTAATAGCTCTTATTAGTACGATAAAGATTTTTGTAATGTTATTGGCCCTGTTAAAAAATCTAAATTTAGAATTAAAAATATCTGCCAGTTAATTATTTGATTTGCTTTTGTTTGCTAATAGCTCTTATTTTTGGCATGTAATGCTAAATGCATTTTATGAGAGATTTACGATGAATGAAAGAATGAACCTTTTTTGGTATGGGTCTTGCTAAACGTGTCAAAAAAAGTGATATGCCAAAATTGTTTGATATGAAATTTGGTTTTATAATATTTTGTTTGCTAAGATAGTCTATAACAAAGCACTCCATTCTGGATGCTTAAATGGGTTATGCATACACACATCATCTATTTTATTAATTTTTTAAGATATTACTTAATAAATATCAAATCTCTCAAACCCAACACCTTAGAAAAAAGTTAATAAATGATTCTATTAATAACTTAATGTCATTGTATTTGAACAAAGTGTATTTATTTATATATAATTTATTGCATATGGCCCACGAAAATTAAAGAGAGAGAAAACTTATATAGTCACCATTCTCTATAAGCACCAAACATTTTCTCTCAACAATGATGGTGCTTATTGATTTCGGTGCTAAATAGATGAAGCACTCACCATTGTGGATGCTCTAATAGCTTGTTATTTTTTAAGGTTAATAGGTCTTTACCCCCTGTAATATAGGTCATTTTCGGTTTTTCTCCCTGTAAAATTATTTTTTTGATTTACCCCCTTGTAAAATATTTTTGTTTTGATTTACCCCCTTAATAGGCCAAAGAAAAACGAAAAATTTCTTGAAAAAAAAATAAAATTGGTTTTTGTTTGGCCTATTAGGGGGGTAAATCAAAACAAAAATATTTTACAGAGGGTAAATCAAAAAAATAATTTTACAGGGGGAAATCGGAAATAACCTATATTACAGAGAGTAAAGACCTATTAACCCTATTTTTTTATAACTATTGTTAATGCACTTTATGATAATGAATAAAACTGAATTTATTTGTACGCGGTTTTGCCAACTAAACATCACATTTAAAAATTGTTTGATTTGGTAATATTTTAACTTGTTTTCTAATTTGGTAAGTATCTTAAATTCTGATTTGGTAATGTTTTGATTGCTAGCCTTATTTTTTGGTTAGTGTTTAAATGCATTTTATTAGAGATCTACGGTAAAAAAAAAAAAATATTCTTTTTTATAAGAAGATTGATTTAGATTTGAACCGCATGATTAGTGTAAAAAAATATTATATATTTACAACTATACATATAATTTTAATCAAAATCTAAATTTCGTAAAAAAATATTGTTTATAGTTTACACATGTTAATACAATAAAAAGAACGGACGGATGTGCCGATATAAACGCAAGTTTTCATAGTTCTTTTTAAGGGATAATCTTTTCAATAAATTTGTAAATATATACATCGTATACGAATGATTATTTTTTTTTACAACTTCACCCTAAATATTTACATAATTTATAAAGTAAGTCGATGTTTTACAATTGTTTATAGAGTAATAAATTACATTCTCCTCCACTCAAAGATGCTTGAATTACACTCTCATTCTCTCTTATGTTAAAATATACACTTCTCTCCTCCTCTTATTTAAAACATATTAAAAAATATTTCACTACCCTTCTTTGGGAGAAGCTTGAATTACATTCTCCTCCCCTCTTATGTTAAAATCTACGTTTTACTCCCTCAATATATATTTTTTATTTTTAATAATTTAGCAAAAAAATAATCTAACACACTTCGAAGAAAAGTAGTATTGTGGGTCCATTTTACTATAATCAAAATTTGAATACATATTTTTTTCGCTATTTTTTATTTAAAATTTCATTAACATGTAGTTTTAAACCCTATTACAAAATATAACACAACCCAAAATAAAATTAAAATATGTGAAAAATTATTAAAGTCGGTTAAGTATGGTTATTTAAAAGTGAATTTTATACTCCAAATTATAAAATTAATAAAAAATATTTAAATTTAATTATCGTTGACATTTAAATTATAAAGAAACAAATTTTTTTAAATTGGTGATTCAAAATTAATATTATATTAGTAAAATATTTATTTATGTTAAAATATATTATAGTGTAGTGCATATTTAATTATTAAGAGAGAGGGTTGTAATTCAAGCATTTCATAGGGGAGTGGAGTATAAATTTTACTTTTCAAGGGAGGGGATTGTATATTTTAACATAAGAGGGGAATGGAGTGTAATTCAAGCTTCTCTTAAGGGAGGAGAGTGTAAATTACTCTTGTTTATAATATATTTTTTATTTAAAGTAAATGATATTCATTCATTTAAATTATAGAGTACATGGATACAATGTAAATTTGCTAAAAATAAAAAGGATGAATCTGTGAACAAACTCACAGCATCCATGTTAATAGCATAAAACAACAAAGTACAAAAACTACACATATGACTATATTCAAATCCCCGGAATACCCGTGTATCTGGATCTGCAACATTGACGACGCCTAAGTCATTGATTGCCTGCACTGGAACGAAGTTGATACCGAACAAATACTTGAACGAAACAATAATATTTATATTTATTATAATAAACAATAATTCGATAATAAATTACCATTTAATTCTTTTTTATAAATTATCATTTAATATTAATAAAATATGGTTCTTATACATACTTTATCGGTAAATATTTCTATGAACATTGGTATATCTTTTTACACATTAAACCACAATTCTGAACTGGAGTAAACCGAATGACTAAAATCTCGTCTTTATAAAATTTTGGTATATGTATCAAATTGAATTGAACTGGATGTCTCTATCTATATAAAAAAAAAAACTACAGCATTGATAAAATATCGAAAATCATTAAACCTGACATAATTTCACAAGATAATTCTTCAAATTTAAAGTTATTGATCATAACATGTATGTTTTATACCTAAATAAATTCATACGGTATTTTAATTAATTATTAAAAATGCCTTAAAATTTTTAACTTTTTTTGGACAGGAATAATAAATGCCTTAAAATATTTAAATTGCAAATTTGTAAATACATTAGAAAATAATTTGACACTTTTAAGATGGATTTTATACTCCCTTTAATAAAAAGATTAATTGTATACTTTTATCTGAAGATATGATTATGATTATATATGTTTAAATTTTAATTCCAAAATATATACTCCCTACATTAGAAAATAATATGACACTTATAAGATGAATTATATACTCCCTTTAAAAAAAAAAATTGTATACTTTTTCTGAAGATATGATTATGATTATTACTGGTAGGCGAAATTTTAATTCCAAAATATGATTACTAGATAAAATTTTAGAAGCAAAAAAAAATCCAAATAAAAAGCATAAATAAATGATATGGGTTGTGTGATGCAATTGACATGAGTCGATTTCAATCCTCACAAATGCCATTTTTTAATGAACTCTTTTTAATAAAAAGATCACTTTGTGCATCAAACCGACCATGTTTATAAAAGAGAAATGATATTCGTACGATAATTTTTGTGACAACTTTCTCTTTCATACTCACGTTATGTTTTTATTTTCTCTCTATTGCTTTGGTTTTCATGCAAATACATACTTTTCTTTGTAAATTTATGGTTATCTCAAAAGTTGTAACATAAATGGTTGTTCAAACAACACACCTCTTTATAAAAACTGTCTAGGTTAACAGTTTTCCCCTGTTCGATTAGTGTTTTGATTCCTGGTTCAATCGGATTGGCCGGTTCGGTCTAGTTTGTAAAACAATGATTGATACATGAAGGCACCTTGAGCCTCCCTGAGGATCTGCTACATAGAATCCCAAATTGATATCCCTTTAGTACCTTCCCATTGGCTAGTGTCCCAACTGCTAAGGATCTAATAGATGCACATCTTTGGATGAAGTCTGCGACGGGATTTTGTTCATATTTTGCCATAATCTCTACACGTGCCTCTTATTCGATTGGCCTCAATGACTCTTCTTTAAGTGTCGGTAGTAAGTAGGGATGTTATATCCTTAAATGTAGTATCATAATCGTGCATAACATGGATGCCTCGATCCTCTACTGCCAGCATATGATCCATATGCTCAACATAGGTTGCCTTGATCCTCTATTGTTAGCATATGATCAATATGCTCAGCATAGGTCCACATGATTATGAGCCGACAAAATTGGAGCAGTGATGGTTGGATGTCTGGGAATGATGGGAACAAATGATAGCTGCTGTTATTTCATGGAGGTCTAGAGCAGTGAAGGGGCGCTTTTCGTTGTGAAGGGTGTATGCATAGAAGAAAGCATCTCGAGGCAATAATTGATCAAGTTGCTCTAGATATATGTTTGCTATTAGCGACCCATAAAGAACATATCCCAGATTATAAAATCCGAACTTAACTAGTACAAAATAAAGAAAAAAAATGCAAGATCTGAACCTTAATAGTAGAAATCTTAAAAAATGTTATGGATTCAACCAAGTATCGGTGAACAATGACACAAGGTAGCCAATTTAGGATTTGAAGGTTTTTTTTTTTTAAGTTGTTTTTTTTAAAAACTAAAACTGATTTGTAACAGTGAGGGAAAGAAGATGGGTTTGAATTGTATATTGAAATGTTTCAGTTTTAAAATCTAAAAATTAAAAACACGCTCTAGATTCTAGAACTCGAGTAGAGTAATTTCGAAAATAAAAGGGACATGTACAAATTTATGGACTACATTTATGTGCAGTCGAGATGCCATGACTACATTGCAGTCAATCACTTTTGGACCATCCGAATAAGATCAGACGGTCCATACTTTAAATTTGAACTTTTTATTTAAAAACAATTAAAGTCTAAACTTAAAACCTAAACTGTCTGATCTTGATCAGACGGTCCAGATTTGTTGATTGAAGTGCAGTCAACACCACTCGATCCAAATCTCTTATTTATGTGGTTCAGATAAATAAATTGGGCAGAGATGAAAATAAAGCAGGCCTAATCCAACCGACAGAGTATGTGAACTGAAAGTGAAGTCCAACCAACAAATTGTCCATAGAAAAATCAATCATATTCAAATGTCTTAAAAGTCAATGACAGAATAACTTAGCAAACCTGCTGGAATTAATTTTCCCTTGATAATTTTCCCTTTTCATTATTGTTTAATTATTCTTGGAGTATTATTTACACTCAATTCATATAAGATTTAATTTAATTACAAAATATAAGTTGGAAACTTTGCAAAGTCAAAATTGTAGACCTCACTTCATCATCATCTTCAATTCAACTTTGATCAAAATCTGAATTGAATTGTAATGATAATAATATGGGGTTGCAATTGCATCATAGAAAATTGATGGCAAAATTATGTCAAACAATATGTCACACAAATTGTTCATCAGGCAAAAATTGCACTGCTTGCTTCAATTTCTGTATAACCAGTCCACAAATCCCTTATTACTTTCCTCCATCACCACCACCACCACAACAACAACAACAAGATCACCACAAAATCAACAATTACTTCATCCTCACGCTTTCTCTTCTTGCTTTTGCTTTTTTTCTTGTTTGTATTCGTGCAATTTATATCAGTTTCAGGTCAAGAAGAAGAAGAAGCAGCTTAAGGGCACAACCATCATCAACAACTCAACAAAATGATAGGAATTTTGATGATGAAGAACAACAGCATCAACATGGATCTGTGGTGGATCATCCTATTTGGTATATTCGAACCTTAGGTCTTCATCAATCTGTTATCAATGCAATTAGTGTTTGTAAGTATAAGAGAGGTGAAGGTTTGATTGAAGGAACTGAATGTTCTGTTTGTTTGAGCGAGTTTGAAGAAGATGAGAATCTTAGACTTTTACCAAAGTGTCATCATGCTTTTCATTTACCTTGTATTGATACTTGGCTTAGGTCACATACTAATTGTCCTATGTGTAGGGCTCCAATTGTTAATAACCCTACGGTTGCTAGGGTTGAGTCTTTGGAGTCTGTTGTTGTTGTTGATGATTCTAGTTCAAGTTCATTGGAACATACACAAATTGATGTTTTTGATGAAAATAGTGGTGAAAGTGAAACCAATTTAGGGTTTGAAAATAGTGCTTTCGATTCTGAATCGAGGATTAGGGAGGAAAATGAAGGAGGGCAATTTGAGGTATGTGAAAATGAAAGGCAAGTTGTCGATGCGGTTAGTGTTGTTCGGTCTAGAAGATCGGTTTCTATGGATGATTCTTTTGTTGCAAATAACAATCTTGCTCTTGCAACTGTTCTATCTATAGAATCTAATGGTAATGGTGATTCAAGTAAAATGAGTTTCAGTGATGATGCTATTTCAAAGGTTAATGGAAATGAGAATTTGGCAACTACTTCCAAAGGCAGCAGTAGCTTTTCTCTTAGGCCAACAAGATATTTGCAGGGTGTTCCTAGTCCAATGAAGAGGTCAAGTTCGTACAATGGGAAATTTCTTCTGTCTTGGTTTAGCAGCAATCAGAAGAAGCCAAATGATATTTTCAGAAACTTATGAATTAATTGTGTTGTTTCTGCTTTTTATGCTTACTTCCAAACGGAAATATACATCATGCAACTCAGTAACTCTCAACAAACTGAGAGGCTGAGACTTTTAAAGTTTTCTGTATGCATCAAAGCAATTATGTGATGCCTCAAGTGTATAATAGTAAAATAATAAAGTTACAAATAAATTTTGCTAAGTTTTTTGTTCATATTGCTTATATAGGATGAAGATTTATTCATCAAATGATATTCTGGTATTCTAGAGTCTATATTTTGTGTATGTGATCAACTAATCATCTAGTTAGTATTTAACTAGTTCCTCAATCTAAGTCCAATTTTTCATTGTATTGAAGAAGTCAGTGATGACATTGATAGCATTGTCATACACAGCATAATTGTTTTACTAAATTGCTCACTCTTCACTCTCTACATCTTGTTTCATTCTAAGTTTCGTATGTCCATTACCAGCAGTACATTCCTAACATGAATGATTTTGTCAGTTAGCAATTACTTTATTCATCTAAACTTGTTTTTTTTATAGGTAAATGTTAGTTTGTTAGTAAATCAGAGAGTTGTGTTAATTTCTATGGTCTGAACCCTGAACCTTCTGGTTAGTATTCTGTCATCGTTCCTTAGTTCACCAACTGAGCTTCCTGTTTGGGACTATTTATGTACACTAGTATATTTGCTTCCCTTGTTTTAAGCAAGAATCTAATACAAAAAACTGAACTAGTTATACCTTGCAAGTTAGGACATGCGATAGAAATAACAATTTCAAGTGGCAGCAGATAAAGCTACTAGCCTACTACTATCTCTAGTCACTCGTATCTTCTTACGGATTTTATATGCCTTTATATTTTGATGAACTTATATGGTAATCAGAGTTTCACAACCAGCTAAACTTGAAGAGGAGGTTTTGATTATATGTAAGCTAGATTGCATGTTGAATTTAGAGGCACTTTTGTTCAACCACTTATGATTTATCAGCTGAGTTTAGGGAAGGATTCAATATGCTTTTTAATTTGATGAACTTATATGAAAATTTAGCAATTGGTTTACTTTTTATTTTTCTGAACATGACAGCCACTTTGCATGATGACAAAAAGTAACTTGTTGACAAAGAAAATATTCTGCTTAATTGGAAGGATGTGCAAATAATGTTCAAAACAGATTTGATCCAGTTCCGGTTCAAACACAGATTTTACCAGATTAAGAATGAGTTGTACAAACAGATTTATAGTTTTCGAGAGTAAAAAATGGAAACAAGTTAACATTTATATTTAATATAAAATATGTAATGTGCACCATAAAAAAATATTGGTCTTACATAGACAAATACTAAGGCTGTAAACCAATACTAAAGCTAGATATATCTATTATAGTTGCAACCCTAAATAAATTTTATTTGGGTCATACACATGATTGACACAATTTAAAAGAGAAATTATAACATTAAGTGGTGTGATTAAATTATTTTTTTTAGTTAAGTAGCATAATGACTAAATCCACATTTAAAGGGGAATAAATGAAGTGTCGTAGTTCAAAATTCAACCCCTATATATATTACATATTATCCTTATTAACAGACAAAAACTCACGGTTTTTTTATTTTTTATTTTAACAAATGGACTTACTCCAAAATAAAATCGGGTAATAGTCACTTTGGTCCTTGAAAGTGTACTAAGTAGTCACAATAGTCCCCTCAATGTATAAAAAATTTAAAATAGTTGCTGACTATGCAATTCATTAGTGAAAATAGTCTTTGATTTTAAAATGCGTGATATTAATGATGAGTATTATTATCCAAATAAAATTCATTTGGGACTATGCATTACTTTATCTCCCGTGTTGAGAGTGAGTGAGTTTTGTTAACAACAGGACCGTGTACAGCAGACAGCCACCCATCTCATCTCAGAGTCAGTCGCAGCAGATCACGTCTCCAGTCTCCTCTCGTCCGCCTCATTCCTCATCTCATCTCCCATTCTCCAATAACAACTGTGATTGATTCAGAATGTTTCGAACATGGAGCAAAGCTATTATTCCACTCTCTAAATTTCGTACTCCAATGCACCAAACCTACGCTAGGGTTGCAGCTGCACCACCACCACCAATCGTAGAACAAAAAATTGAACCTACGGTATGCTATTACAAACTCCATATTACTATCTATTAACACTGGACACAACACTGACACCGATAATAATTTGAGAAAATGAATTACAATTAAATGTAATCACATGTGTTAATGTCGTGTCGGTGTCGGACACTGGACACACCTTCGATCAGAGGTGTCGGTGCTACAAAGCTTATTGCTACTTGAATTTAACTAGGCACACAAAATGAATAAATATGAAGTTTTGTTGTTTTTTACTTTGCAGGTTAACCTGGACAAGATGTTTTGGTCTAAACCCTGTTCTTTAGCATTGCCCCTCGATTCTCCTCTTCGAGTTAATGAGCCTGATTATCAGGGGTTTAAGCGTTTCATATTCAAACTCATGCTCTTTTATAGTAAGCAGAGTAAATCAATTCGAGGGGCTAATGTCGTTTACCGAAGAATTGTTTCGCAAGTTGATAAACCGCTTATTTATGAAGGTTAGTTCTCTTCATGCCGTTAGAAAACACATGTGCATAGGCCTTGTTTGGATAAACAGTTTAATTAAGTTCTTACAGCGTATAAGATATTTCTATAACAAAAGATAAGTTAAAATCAAACTGTTTTCATATAGTTATAAGTTGTTTTTATAAGCTATCCTGAAGAGTTTACATGAATAAGCTGAAAATAATCTTAAAGACCTGTAATAAGTTGTTTCTATCGGCTCTTACAAACAGTTTCAGTAGTGTTTATACCAATAGATAAGCTAGAATAAATCGATCAAAATATGCTCCATAATATATGTCATTATGCACGCACAAAGGCTTGCATATGGAAGTGCTTGTGCACCTATAGTGGTTATCTTTCTCCTATAATACAAACATCAGACATGTGTGTGCCTGTGCATCCCGGTAGTTTAGTTTGAGAGTTGTGGCTATTTTCTTTGATATTCTTGCTTGTTTCTCATTAGTGGGATGATTTGGATCCATCCCAACTGATTTTTATTTGGTAGAACACAGATAAAATTTTGTGAACTTGTGTATGTAACTTCAAAGATAAACTCCTCCTCCACATGTGCTATGGGGCATAAACGTTCCCCTCACATCCCTCTATTCTTTGGCTCATATTTATTTTATATCGTTTCTCTCGTGAATATTTGGAGATTTAAAAGTTAGCTGTCCAAGTGTCCATGTGTGTATTACTTTGTTCATTTTTCTTTCTCTGTTTTTATTTGGAGGGCTTTTGGAGAACATATTTTCTGAATAAATCAATTTTAAATAACAACAACTAAAGCCTTTTTCTATTAGGTACGATCGACTTTGTGAATGGAATGAAAACGTACTATCATGAATCATGTTTAATGATAGACCGTTTAAATCCAAATCTACCTTTAATGGTTTGACAAATATTGTTCCTTGCTTTCTCTCATCAACAGTTATTTTCTGATTAAATAAATTTTAAATAAAAACAACTAAAGCCTTTTCCTATTAGGTAGGATCGACTTTGTGAATTGAATGAAAACATACTATCATGAATCATGTTCAATGGTAGGCCATTTAAATCCAAATCTATCTTAGTGGTTTGACAAATAATTTTCCTTGGCTCTCTCATCAACTATTGGCCTTTTCCTATAAGATAACAATGCAGCATCTTTTCTACAAAAGGAACTACCTTGGCTTTTTCTCTAATGATTTTATTCCTAAAGATAAATGAAATCTTAACTAAACTAAAAACTATATTTATGGTCTTTTTCTGATTGAATTATCAAGATCATATTTGCTCTTTTTGATATATTTTTCTCACTTTTAAAGTTCCAACCACTTAAGTAAAGACAACTTGGAAAAGCTTCACATCGTCAACCCCAGCATGTTCTGGTGGCTAGATATACCATTTTCTAAAATTATATGTTTGCAAATCAGTCAGAGTCAAGCACATTCGGTGTAGAAGGAGTTTGATGTGTGGATTAGTGCTTGTCATACGTGTTATAGTTTGCAACATCCTATAAACTTCTTTCTTCTGTCTGCAGTGTTTAACTTGGAGAAAACATTCAAAACAACATTTTCTTTGCTTGTACTTCACATGTGGTTTTACTTGCGCCGTGTTAAGCAAGAGGGAAATGATGGCGTTGAATTTGGGCAGTACCTGTATGAGATTTACAATCATGATGTGGAGCTTAGAGTCTCCAAAGCTGGGGTGAGTTCTATTCTACAAATAGACATAATATTTTTACCATAAATTAATTTTCTTGCAAATTTTCCCAAAATAGTTTGAGAGTACATGTAGAAATTGGCCTCTCTTGATGAATTGTAGTCATTTAATTTGAAATGACAGGTTAACCTACTATTAATTAAGTGGATGAAGGAGCTCGAGAAGATCTTTTATGGGAATATTGTTGCTTATGATGCTGCTATACTTCCAGAAGCTAAACCGAGTGATTTTGCTACTGTTATATGGAGGTTGGTTTTGATATAAACTCATCCTCTTCAATTCTCCTTTTGCACCTATTGAAAGTAGGACCCTGTCAATTTATCATTTGTCTGTTGACCACTGTTTTGGATATTGAAAGAGTGAAGAAGCTTCCATACTTTGTATAAAAGATCTGCTTTATTCAAAGTTGTTGAAGTAATGGGTTTTAGTAAAAAAGGATGAGAAAAATCATAAGAGCTTGAATATTATTGCTAATAACTTGATAGTAGCTTATACGCAAGACGAAACTCTAACTCCTGATAATATCTTAGTAATATAAAAACTAATCCTAAGAGATATTCTTAGATACTTTAAGATTAGAAACTGTTCTTGGAAAATAAACTAACATTCTCTGATATAATACCAAAGATATTATTATATAATATCAAAGATATTTTCTTATATCATAACAAAAGTGTTGAGAGTCCCACATCGGATGGGATATGATATGAAACCCTCAAATCACAAGCCGGTTTTGTAGGGGTCGAGTTAGGCCCAACCCAAATTCTAAGATGGTATTAAAGCATATCCAAGTTCCATTGGGCTACTGGTTATCTGGCCACTCAGATCATGCACCAGATGCCCAGTCCTGGGCGTGAGGGGGTATGTCGAGAGTTCCACGTCAGAATAGATATGGTCTGAAAATATGTTTTTAAGTGAGAGACATCCCTCACCTTACAAGCTTGTTTGTAGGGGTTGAGTTAGGCTCAACCCAAATTCTAAGAGCCGTCAATGCCAGGCCCCACAATGTCTTCCGAAATTTCTTCTCAATCATTAAAAACCAATTTGTTGTGCTTTGACACAAGGTTCATGGATAATTCCCTCTATGACAAAATGTGGTAATGACATGATTGATGTACAATGCCATTATCCGATCTCATCCTTTTGGTACTCACCATATTGATTTTTAATGATTGAGAAGAAATTTGGATAAAGGTTTGAAATGATATTGGGAAAATTTCAAGTCCCACATAGAATAGTGATAAAGCCTGAAATGAGTTTGTAAAGAGTGGCACCATTCACCATACAAGCCGGTTTTGTAAAGATTGATTTATGTCCAACCCCAATTATAAGATGGTATCAAAGCTTATCCATGATCCATTGGGCTGCCTGCTATTGGGCTACTCGTCGATACCGCACCAGATGTGCGGTCCTGAGCGTGAGAGGGGTGTGTTGAGAGTCCCACATCTGATGAGATATGACCCGAAAATATGTTTATAAGTTGAATTAGGCCCAACTCAAGTTTTAAGAAAAAGTATAACCTTATCCATGTTTTTCTCCAGGAATATATTCTCCGACGATGGTTCTTCAACACCAGACGAAGCTGCATGGCAATCAGTGCAGGTATGTCTTCTAAATGATGGTAACATTTTTATTTATATTTGTAAAACAGATATTGTGTTGTGTGTGGCTTCCTGAAAAGTCTATCTAAGCCATGACGTTGAACTTAGAGATCAATTCAAGTCATACAATTTATTAGCCATTAAGCATTCATCAGTCAAGTTACTTCATTCAGCTGACAGTTGAGGCTCTCGGTTTAACATTTTGGCTTCTCTTGAAGGATCCTCCATTTTTCAATTAATATATTTTTATATATTCTTATCACATTGGAGTCTCTTTGCTGTAAAATCAGGGCTTATAATGATTATTGTTGTCATTGCATGAAGTACTTATGAGATTGCTGGCCTTTTCTCTTGCTAGAGCTTTCTGTTTATTGTTTTGACTGCTGATTTTCCTTTTCGTCTAGAACTCTTTCCAAAATAACAATATTGACAATTAGAAAACTCCATGTCATCACCATCTTTTGTATTGTTTTGTTTCTCTTTGTTTCCTTTGCCTTTCATTTTTTTAAATACCTGATGCTTATATTGGCTTTCACAATGCTTACTTATTTTCCTTAATTATATTATATTGAGTACAACAACATTGATACTGAAATCATATTTTTTTATAGGCGTTGGCCAGGTATGCTCGACGGGAAGTAAGTTGCATGACTTTAACAGGTAAACAATAACTTTTCTGTTTATAATATATTGTTGATTGTGAAGTGAACAAAAATTTGGCTAATGCCTACTTCTATATACTGGTTGTTAAAAAGGGCTTAAGTGACCCCTATCTCGCTACAGGGCTCTCATTGGAAAACGTTCCCTGAACAAGGGTTTTGAGGCCACAAATATAATTGTAGTATCTGGCTAGGAGTTCAACTTTAATTTCTATAGAATATTTTGATCAATTCGTCTACTTTCACTCCTTTTTTTTTTATATTTTTATAATTGATAACCACGTGCTAGTTATTATCTATACATTTTTAAACTTTCTACTAATATTCTTTATGGACTGCATTCCGCTTTTAACTAGATGGGTTTCAACATTCATTATTCGTTCCCTTGTGTCTCTGGTGATCTAGTTAGAAACATAGAATTTTCATTAAGTTGTGTAATGTAAATATGTAATATTAGTTTGCTGCATGTCAATTTTAACCTCCCAAGAAAACATAGCTATATTGAACTCTAACGCTCCATGCATGATAGCTGTTTTACTAGTAGAATACATGAAACCGAGGAAGACATATGTTTATGAAAAACTCTGCAGATATTATGGAGATGTTATTTTCCCCCCCCTTTCAACTTTGTATTTACTAAGTCATGGAATTTGAATGGCAGATAAAGAAGCACTATTGTCGGGGAATTTCATGTTTACCTCTTTAAATGATGAGATCAGAAGCAAAGAGGGGCATCAATTATAAAGTAATGATTTCTAAATATGTGACTAAGTAAATGTAAAATACATGCTGTTCTTTTTTTTTGTCAACATTATTTTTTCAATAATCACGATAAAAGATTATATTGTTCTCCATAAGGCTTTATTATTCAATTAGCTTGATGTTGAGAAACTAGAATTTTCATATTCTTGCTCATACAAGCGATAAAAGAAAGGGGCAGAAATAATTGATGTGTGTTTTTTTCTCCTTTTGTTCTTTGTTCCTCTTTATAGACTATAGAGCTTGATAGCTTTAATTTTCTGCCTCAGTTATATGAAGCATTACAATGCATATGTATTAAACATTTAAAGGAGAAAGGAATAAGAATCAGAAAAATTCTAATTAATCCTTTTTGGAGTGACTCTTATCCTGCTTGACAATTCCAATAGGACCACTGAGCTCTTCCCTTTCCCCTCTAAGGTCGTCAAATATTGGCGATTTCTTGGAAATGAAAATTTGTGTGAAATGGCCTCAAAATCCTGCCCTTTTTACTTAAATACCTGCAGTTTTTGAAGGAGATTCAAATGAATGCATATAGTAGCATAAAAATTGGCTTATAATTGTCAATTTTAATGCATATACATTGTCAATTTGATCAATCTACTCCTTTTGAGATCTTCATGACTTCATTGTTTGCCTCAATCGAAGCTTATTAATTGTATACACTTCAATAAACACTAGGATTCTCTATACAACTCCTTAATTCACGGAGTGCATGATTTCATGATAACTGGAGACCTAAAGACATCAGATGTCATAAGATTCAACAGAAACATACTACCTAAAGGATTAACTAAATAATTATGTGTTTATCAAAATATTCTGACTTTGTCAAAATATTCTGACTTTGTCTATTTTATTTGCTTATTGCACAAGCGTTTAACACGATAAACACTTATGTATAAATTTGTATTAGCTTTTGTATATGTTGTAAGTTATTATTTTTATAAAGCTACTCTCAAACAGTTTCACAAAACTTATATTAATAGATAATTTCAAATAATTCGGTCCAATTATCTACGAATTACTCACCCAAAAACATGTAGACAACGAGTAATGGTAAAAACCAAAAGGTAGAGAGGAAGGACCAACTCTTTAGGCTCTACTATATTTTATGAAAATTGCTCTTCTCCCAACAAAAAACGTTCACTTTCAACTGAACTGTTCAAAATACCTTTGCGTTAGTTAACTCACCCAGATGTATAACCAACATGACTTAAGTCACGTTGAAAATAAAACACGTGTAACTTAAGTCACGTTCGGTCATGTTCCGACCATCAGCGTGAGTTAACTCACGCCCGTGTCAAAGACATTCCTTTTATTTTTTTCCCAATGAGTATAACGCCGGTGCTATCCTTTTATTTCTACACTTTTAGTTGAACATTCTAATTGGGTTAGTTATGCATAATTTAATGGGAATTATTTTTCCCACCCTATGACCTTCTCCCGCGCCCTGTAAAATTTTCAAAAATGTCCTTGTGCATTCCGGATTTTAAAATCCGGATTCATGTTTACTATTTCGGATTTTATAATTCGGACAATTTTTATGTATAGTCAGCCATCAAACTCTCTCACATTTCAGCAGTTTTGAGTTTTGCTTTTAAAAACAACAAAAAAACTAAGTAAAAAAAAATGCTAAAAATCATAAAAATAGCACCAAAAAATTCTAAAAATCAAATAAAACTAATGCAGATTTTTTCGGAATTTTATGAGAATATGAAAAATTAAAAAAAACGAAAAATGGGTCTAAACGATGGAATTTTGGATTTTGAGAGGTGGAGTTCCGTGAGAAGTCCCTTCTATGGGAGTCATGCATGGTCCTTGAATTTTTTCTGATTTTCTGGAGAAGTTTCGGAGCAATCCGATCAAGTAGCCCGAAAACCTGATTTTTGACTAAGAACAGGTAACAATGACCCAAAACAGAAGGATAAGAGTTAGGAAGAATAATATTGTCCCTAAAATGACTATCCATGTTACAAACATGTTTAGAATTTGTGCTGATACAGTTCAGATTATATAATCCAAACTGTTTTACCTTGAAAAAGGGTGTTTAGGGGGTTTCCAGATTATGTAATCCGGAAACATCATGTAATGCGCCCTATTTTTTGAAGTTTCCGGATTACAAAATCCGAAAAAATCCGTTACTCATTTTTTCACCCTTAAACAAAAGAAAACACCATTCCGGATTATAAAATCCGAAAACTCAAGGGCATTTTTGGAAAATTTAAGGCGCGCGAGGAAGCCCACAGGGTGGGAAAAGTAAGTCCCTAATTTAATGCACTGTGTGGTAACTGTTACACTGACAAATTGTTTGAAAACTTGTAGGGTCTGTTTGGTAAGACCAACAAATTAGCTTATAGCGGATAGCGAATAACTTATAAGTTCATATGTCCAAAAAGCTCTGTTTGGTAATGATTTTTCACCACGAGCTTATGACTTATTTCACGAGTTTATAAGCTATTTTTCAACGCTATTCCAAGTAGCGTTTGAGCTTATAGCTTATAGCTTATTGTTTTTTCTTCCAATACTACCCTTATTACTTTATCTAAAATCCAGTTTTACCCTTTAGGAATATAATTTAAAGGGTTTTGCTACAATAGACACACTCATTTTCATGAAGGTCTATTTTAGCAAGCTGCACCTTTTCATTTAGACTAAAATACCCATGCCTTTGCCCTTTCAAAAACTTAACACTAAAGGACACAAATGTAATTTATGTTTAATAATTAATTTTTTTTTGTTTTATCTTCCACCATGACTCTCCACGCTCTTTCTCTTTCCTTCAGCCTCTCTCTCTCTCCATGTTCAGGAGCAGGATGATTAACACCACCATTAATCGAAATTAGATTTGACAGAACATGAAAATTGAAGCCTCAAGGGCTTTCAATGACACACAAGATTTCCCTGTTTGCAAATGTAACAAATAAAATCAATCATAAATCCTTTCCCAACACATTGAAACCAACCAATTTTAGAGTGGTCACCGTTCTAAACACTGACAAAAAGAAAGAAAGAAAAAAAAATCTTCATTTGACCTATCAAAAAGAAAAAAAACTTATATTTTTTAGGCGTTAAATTAAATTGGATTTAATTTTTTGACATTTTCTTAATAAAATATACAAACTTTTTTTTTGAGAGAAAAATATACAAACTTAAAAATAAATATTCAACGGAAAAAATTTAATTAATAATAATAAATAACATATATATATATATATAAATATAAATATTAAATTATATATTTAAATATTTTATTCATCTAAAAAAGATTCTTAAATATTTTGTAAAAAAAAGCATTTTGAATATTAATTGATATTGATTTTATTGTGAATTAAGAATGTTATTTTATGTCATTTTATATTTATCAGCTAGTTGAACTGCTAATTTTATCACACACTTCAATTAGTTTATCAGCTATCAGTCATCAGTCATCAACTATAAGCTATAAGCTATCAGTTACCTTATCAGCTATCCGTTAATTTTACCAAACAATGTTGTAACATAACAACCGGTTAAAATCATCAAAACGTTGAAAATTACCATAAAAGACAAATAAAAGCCACAACCGACAAATAAAAGGTTGTTAGACAAATAAAAGGTTGTTAAAGTACTTTCAGCTTTGGATTCTTTGCTTAACAAGAGAAGAAAAAAAAACCATTGTTACACTTTCTTTGTGGGTGAATTTAACATGAAAGTTGTGTTTGACACTAGCGTTAGTTAAGTTAACTCACGCTAGTGTTCAGAATGTGATCGAGCGTGACTTAAGTCACGAATGTTGTATTACAACGTAACTTAAGTTACACTGAATATAACACCTATGTGAGTTAACTCTTTTTTTTTTGGGTACAAAAGAGGGCTAAAGCCTAAAGAGAAAGAAAACTAAGAAATTAAATGGACGTTCCTAGGCATGCAAGCCTCGAAAAAATCATCAAACAAAAGACTCTGAAGCTCACTAGGGGGATTCTCCAGAATATGAAAATCTAGAGAATCTATCGAAATGCTGAAATTAGCAAGCCAATCTGCACTTCTGTTGCCTTCACGCCAAGTATGGGTAATTTTGACAGTCCAACTCAAACTCAAAAGTTGTCGAATACGCTTGACCAAGGTAGGAGTCGTTCCACCAAAATTGCTATTTTTAGTAATCATGTCGACCAAAACCTTTGAGTCACTCTCCACTATAAGATGAGTGGTATTCTCCCTCCACGCCAAGTCCAAACCTAGGTACATGCCCCACATTTCAGCATGAAAAGCATCACACATTCCAATCTTCTTGAAGTAGCCTTTGATCCATCTGCCATCAGAGTCTCGAAGAAGCCCTCCACACCCTGCAAGAGTACCAGATCCCTTCCAAGCACCATCACAATTAAGCTTAACCCAACCAATTTGAGGTCGCACCCAACCGATGTATATAGTTTCCTTTTGATGCGGACTTTTTATACACCAGCTTTGTATTGTCTTCTATTTCTCTAGTAAACTTTTGAATTACCAGTGTTGGATTGCATAGTCTTTGAAATTGGCACATGAGGCATATTACCAGCTTTGTATTGTCTTCTATTTCTCTAGTAAATGTTTTAAACTTGCTAGAAATATGCCTCATGTGTTTTTAATTCATTATTGGTCTTGAAAAATTTAAATAAACCGAAGATTTTCTTGCGTACTCTAAATTCCGATAGTATTAATTATTTATATTTTTTTAAACTTCATTGTATTTTTTATCTCTTCAAAAGAAAGAAATTGAGAGAGGGAAAAATGAAGAGAATTCTAACTTGATGAATAGTCAGATATTTTTTGATACACAAGATCCTCCCTCATGTATCTCTATAGAGGAATTAATGATATGAACATAATAACTGGTGCCAATTTGGGTGGGGAAGTCCATATAGAGCTTGCTCTGGCTTAGAACGGGACTCCCGCAAGTGGGCGGTGGGATTGATCCCCTCGGATTAGTCGATCCCTGGATTGGATACCGAGTTTTCAAAAAAAAAAAAATGAACATAACAACTAGAGCTTTTAAAAAGAAGAGAGAAATTTAGAAGAACATGTTTTTGCTTAAACACACACAAGATTTTTATTTCATTTGCGTGTTATAACACTTCTTTCATAACCAACATATCGATCCAACGATAATCAATGTACCGACTACGTAAAGGCGAGATTAGAATGCAATCTGAATTCTGTGTGGATACATCAAGGCAAATAAGGAAACGGACTTAGGCTCCACTTTCTAATCATCATCATTATTATTTTTTATTTTTTTAGGGAATATTATTATTTATTATTATTGTTGTTTTTTTATTTTTTTTGGTCAAGTAATTCAGTGGCTAGAATTTATCTTATAAGATGAATAAGTGGGGTGTCCGGGATTTGAACCCCAACCCCTGCATATAATAATATATTGTCCTACAAACTAAGTTATGCTCACGGGATTATTATTGTTATTAGTATTAGTATTACTCAATATTTTATTTTGTATTTTGTTTTATTATGATTGTTTTTGGCCTTGGGTTGAAACTTGCTGATTAACACGCGCGCACATGCAAATTCACTATAGCCATCAGTAACTTTGGTTAATTAACTGTTAATCATTTAAATTATTTAAACACGTTACTTGTTGTAGCCCACCAGACAGCTATAAACAGAAACTTCTAAGCTTAATCCAAACATATAATTATATAATATAATAATTCTATGATATGCTAGTGATAATATGATAAAAGTTAAGTCAAATTATTAAAGTTTGTGTGTGGGAATTGTTTTGCTCTGTAAAGTAGAAGGGAATATCCCAAAGGCAGAACAAACGGGAGAGAACAATCCTACCACAAAAGACCATAGACTTCAAAACTAGAAATACAAGTGAGTTAGCAATTAATGTATAATTATACTATAATAATCAAGCACTGAAAGATCAAAATTATTAAATTGGAGTGACTTTTCATGTTTGTCTGATATATGACACTAACTAGCATGCAAATTCTTCAAACTTTAGTTTGGCCTTTAGACCTGACATACGTGTTTTATTGGACATGAGTATATTGCACTACTTAAATTGAATCCAAATGATGGCATAAATTTTGGATTATGCAGTTTTTCTCACTCTTGACATTCTGAACCTTGGATCAAAATTGGTTAGCTCTTGTTTGGACGCATCTGTTGGGTGTCAAGTGTGACCGCATTGGTTTAATGAAGAGACCATGATCAAACAAATAAATGAGAAAATTCATATATATATATTTTTTTTTAAAAAGACTCATATATTTAGTGCTTCAAGACGTTTGGTAATGATGTGATGTTCAAACACATCTTTGATCGATGGATTGAATTTCGATTATTCATATTTTAAAAATATCAAATTTACATTAAAATTTAAACCATTCCATATCGATCTAGTTATCACATGTGCCAATAACAACATGTCAAATTTTATTTTTTTTAATATGTCAAATTGATTTCCTCAAACACGTAATAATCATAGAAGACAATAGATAAATTAACTAATAACAAATGAACTAGCATATATTAAATGAGGGATCAAGTCAGAGTAACTAATAATTTATTATAAACTTTTGTAAAAAACAATTGGTGAACTAGTCACTTTAGTTCATGAATGAGAAATGAATCGTCAATTTAGTCCCTGAATGTAGATAAATTGCAAAATAGTCCCTGAATATAGACTCTGTTAATCAATTTAGTCCCGGAATGCATACTTCGTTAGTCAATTTAGTACCTGAATGTAGACTCCGTTAGTCACTTTAGTCCCTGAAATTGACTAACAGAGTTTACATTCAGGGACTGTTTTGCAATTTCTCTGCATTCAGGGACTAAAGAGACTGCTCAATCCCCATTTAGGGACTAAAGTGACTAATTTCCAAAAAAAATTATAAACATTGAATTTTAGTCAATTTACTATCAAATTAAAGCTTTATTAGATTAATCAACTCTACAACCTTTTAAAATTTCAAAAAATTTGATACTTCATCAAAAAAACATCAAATGAATATACTATAATACTTTTTTTTTAAAAATAATATCAACTCTATTTTTTTTAGGGAGTCACCTCTTTTATTTTTAAACGGTCAACTCAAGTATTTAGATAGCTCTTACTTTCTTCCCGTTGAAATGAAGAGAGATCAAATTACTCTAATTTTTACGTAAACCGAGCATTATCAGTATGTAACGGTGGAGACAAATTCTCCGAACCTTGTGGAATCTAAATGGGCGGCAAACTCTTTCTAAAAGTTATAACATTGTTGCTTGTTCAAGATTAGATTCAAACCTGAGATATTGGTTAAGATAGAAGAGATCTTTGTCATCTCATCTAAACCCTCTTAAGTAGAGATCAAATTACTCTATTAGTAACTTTTGAATAAAATTACTCTGCATAATAACTTATTATAAACATAAACTTCAATATCTAACTATCATATCTCCTTACGGCAGCTGGCGAGTCTTTGGTTAGGGGCTGCAATTATCAAGTGTGGCACAAGTACATTCCTTCCAAGGTTTCTGATTTTGTTTGGCGTCTACTTCGAGATTGCTTGCCTACAAAGGTCAACTTGGCAAGACGGCGAGTGTTACAACCGGACGGCATTATGTGCGTTGATCGATGCGGCTTTTCCGAGACGGTGAATCATTTTTTTCTAGCTTGCGACATCTTTGGTAACGTTTAGAATTTGTTATGTCAACGGCTCGACATTTCATATGTTGCCGCCGATGGGATTGGTGATCACTTTACTCAGATTACTCATATGGCAGGTATGCCTAGATCTTCACATCCATTCTTCAAAGTGATTTGGCTTGCTTGTGTGTGGGTAATTTTGAAAGAGAGGAATGACCGCATTTTCAACAACGTGGCTTCCGATCCTGTTACTCTCATTGATAAAGTTAAGTTGAATTCATTCATTTGGTTGAAATCTAAGAATGCCTTGTTTGTTTTAAGCTACCATGAATGGTGGCGCCACCCGCTTCATTGTATGGGTGTTACTTTGTAATTTTTCCTCTTCGTGTCGCCGGTGTCTTTTGTTGTAGGCACCCGCTTCATCTTGACATTGTAATTTGTGAGGGGTTCACTCTCGGCACACCTTGTGCGGGGTGAATCACCTTTGGTTTTAGTTATATATCTTATTTTGGTTTGTTCAAAAAAACTATCATATCTCCATAATAAACAAAAACAATCAAATCAATCCTCTAAAAAAATGTCGTATAAAAAATGTATTTGAGTAAATCAACTCTAGAAATTCACAAACTTTTAAGGTTAAGCGGGATTCAGATATCTTGTTTACTACTCAGACTCTATGCACGTAGTTCAGTTAGTAAAAATGTAATTTATTTCTTTCATCATTACTCTAATTTGTTTGAGTGGATAAAAGTCTATATGAGTATGGATTAGATGATTTCTCTTCATCATATTCTCCGAGAAGGAAATTTTTATGCAAATATCTTTGAAAAGTTGAGCTCGAATTTTACTGAGCCACTTGTGCAAGTCTGTGAACCTCCTCCAGAGCTTTCTTCAGCTCTTTTAGCGGATGCTTTAGGTGTCTCATTTATTATGGAGATGTTTTTTCTCTTTTTCCTTTTCCCTTCCTTTTCTCATGTAATAAATACTAATTTAAAATAACATATAGTAAGTTTTAAAAAATATATCCAATCAAAACAGGTTTTATAAATATCAAATCAACTTTAAATGATTTTTTTTATAATATGCAATGAATTATAGAATCAAATGCTATTTTGAATAGCTTTCAAAATTTAAACGCTAAAAATAGTAAAGAAGTCTTGTTACTAAATAAAAACAATATTCTTTCTCTAACTTATGCACTTTTTTTAATATGTCTGAAATGATAAAGTATGTCTCCCTTAAGAACTAATATCAAATATATTAGTTAATTTGGAACGGATGGAGTATACTACCGGTTTCATTGGTGTATGTTTTTATTAATGGCAACATATACTTGATTTCACTTTGTAGATTTTGTTTCTTAATTTTTATACATATATCTACTTGAATATATTCAAACCTAAATCACTTAACGTTTTAATATAAAAAAATTACATTAATTCAATTTTAACCAAAATTTATTTTTTAAAATCAACACTTTTCATCGTAGAATCAAACACACCAACAGTGGTGGAAGTAAACTCCAATAATTTGATTTTAATCCAACAATATATTTGATCGAAAATTTCCCTCACGTTGGGAAATCCAAATCATCTTCGACTTAGTGAGCACTGTACCGTTTCCAATCATAGCACAGCCAACCGTGGTCCACTCTATTTGTTGTGTCAAAGGTGCCATTTCCAAATTTTAGAACAATACAATTTTTTTTATCAATTAAAAATACAATTTTAAAATTAAAATATGCAACAACACCTAAATAACAAAATATTATGATCCATTCGTCTCCACCGTTACAATGACTAAAAATCTAAAATATATAGACCTGATGTACGTTTGTCTTTAAAATATCATTAATAGAGATAGGTGCAAGAGAATAGAGTAAGAATTTAAACACTGTGTCATTCTGATTTTTGTATTTACGTGAATATTTTACATTATGCATGCTAAAATTTAAATAAAGGGTGTTCTTATGTCATAGGCATGAAGTGGACACTTTTACGTTCAGAGAACGATGGCACATGTGACTTGTTTTATTTGGTTGTTTTGTTTATAAGTAAATGAAATTAAATCAGACTGGACAAATAATATAATACTATTTATGATATCAACGTTAATTTAGAAAAAAGTAATTAAACAGAAGAAAACTTATTTTCAGTATACAGAAGAATATATAAAAACTGATAAGATTTATATTCTTTAAAATAAACGTGTGTGTGTGAAAGCATAAATAAGACATACATAACCATCAATTTCACTGCTACTATATAAATGCCTACCTAAATGACAAGTTGTTAGTTTTGTCATTGATCAAGCTTTAGCAACATCTGGCAATGACCTATTTTTAAAATTTTCTAAGTTTCAATTCACTGCATCTGTCACGAATTTAACTTTTTATAAGATTTAAATTTAGGTTAAGAAAGACACTCTTTTGTGCAAAGTTAATCAGAACTTCCAATCGATTGAGGGTTGGACGGTTCAACTTATTTGAGTTAAGGATAAAGAGTTTTGGTCCTAGTTTTAAAGTTAAATGAAGAAGAAAAAAGAACTACCATATAACAATTAATTACTAACATTTATCATTAAATTGTTATAATAATTTACTGTAAAATCTACATATAACTTGCCAATTACGAAATTCTTAACTAAAACTCAAGCTAAAGCTAGTGTGACCAAAACAAGTCTTAACTCAACATAAAACACTCTTCATAATTAAGTTTGAATCTTATCTTAAAAGTTAGCTAAAACACATTTATACATCTAACAGTTCGGGGATTTGAATAATGTGAGACTCCAAATAACTTTAATATTAACCACGCTCGCACATATATATCTTTCATATGCATTGACAAAATATAGAGTTTTTATGCTCTCAAATAATCATATCTGTTTGATCGATATAATAAACGAGGAGAGTTATTGACACTATCTTTCTAACATTCTTATATAATATAATTTTAAAATTTTACAAATGGTGATTTGTGATTGATTGTCGATGTAAAACTTTTTTCACCAATTATTCTCTTTTTCAATATAATAAATGATTAGTGTTATAAACACTCTTTCTAACACTCACTCTCTTATTGGATAAAACACATATGGTTCTAACACTTTGAAAATGAATCACATATAAAATGTGAAACTCATATGAGTTTCACCTAAGTGAGTGTTAGAAAGAATGTTAGAAAAAGGATGTTCCTAACATTTTACATTAATATATTTTTCTTCAAATTTTTCAATTAAAATGCTTTCCTTCTATCATACTCTATATACTTTTAGAAATTGCATAGTAAAGCAAAAAACTTGTCTGCCTCACCTAACATAATACAAGTGGAAGGAATAGATAAAAAAATAGTAAAAAAAAAAAAAAAGGGGAAAAAAAAAAAAAAAAAAAAGTAAAAAAAAAAAAAAAACAACGTGGGGTGTGATGAAATATTGTAGGGTGAATATAACAAATCGATACATTACTTTAAATATCTTCCATTTAAATTGGGCCAGGCCCATATCTTGTCTTCAACACAATCTCGTGAAAGAAACACGAAACTGATGCATATCATAGCTGAAGAACTCGAAGCTCCTAAGGATGTCGACGCTATCTTCTCTTGCAATTCCTTCAACTTCCAAGTTTCGGGTATGTTTTTGTTCTTCTGTCTTGTTTTCAACCTTTAAAACATTGTATTGAAATTTAATTTTTCATTGTTTTTTTCTCCTAGTTGCATTAATTAAGGTCATAAGTTGTAAATCCCTTGCATTAGGTGTCTGATTGGATTGAGTTATTTGAGTTTATCTAATGACATAAGCGCTTGTGATACAATTTGGTCATACTTATGAAAACAACTTATGATATGTTCTTCAGCTTATTTCCATAAGCTCGTATATAAAAACAGTTTATAGCTTATACGGAAATAATTTAACTTTATTTTATCTTTTGTTATAGAAATAGCTTGTATCTAAAAGCTGCAAATTAAGTTGTTAATCCAAACAGGGTCTATGTGTCCTCCTGGGCTTGCTTCTATATCACGAGTAAGTTAGAGTATAACATGTAGGATAGCTATATCCAGAAATGAATGATTAGAAATACTGTCAAATTAAGTTTTGAGAAGAACATTAGAGTGCACCGAACTGTATGTTTCTATGGTGTGGTGGTATAGTGTAAGAAGTGGCAAAGTAAAATAGTTTTATTATTGGTGGTGTCAATTGTTAACAACATCAATGGCGATGTCTTTTACGGTGACATGCTAGAATTGGATTATGTTGATGATAGATAATGACGTGTTTTAAACCCTTTGTCGGCAAGCATGTGTTTGCAATGGTCTATGTAATGTCTGATTTAGCATGATTATCTTCGTGGTGCCTATGTATGGTTTATCAAAAGTTTGTGTTTTTATTTTGCTCTGAGGCGTACTCCTTGATTATAGTACAGACTATGTAATATCTTATCACTAATCTTTACACGCATATTGTGCTTAGATTAGCGTCTATTTAATATATTCTGTCTTTAAAAAAAGGATAGATTATTAACTTATAATGTTTATTAAATATATTGCATTTTTTGTGTCATCCTGAATACACATGGCTATCCTTATTGTATGTGCAAGTGATTCCACTAAGTTTCAGGTCCCACAATTTATGAATCATGCTATAACTTTAGATAGGATGGAATTGTTTGACTTTTGCAATCTGGCACCATTCCAATGTTCATTTATTTATAGCAATATCTTTCATTCTTTTGTGCAGGTTAATCCGTTTCGATGCCAACTCCGTCATTTCCGTAGATGCTCGAAAATTTATCTTCCAAATCAAACATTTTATACTCGTACCACTTCAATTAAAGCATCGGTGGCAGACCATAATGAGCCTAATGAAGTTAAGATACAAATCGGGATTATGAAGGAGAAACTCAAAGAAGCATTGCCAAGCCCGGTTCAAGAATTTCCTTGGAGAAATGCTCAACATACGCTTCTAGACCGACTACATCTTCTTGCGCTAGAGGCATTAAAGTGGTCTGTTGTTGTATATTTCATCTCTAGCTCTTTATCAGATGTTATATATACATTTTCTATAAATCGAGAATTAATCATTCCCGTTGGCCTCTTTGTTGGTGTCCTTGTGGCCGATTTCTTGAAGGAGATATCACTAGAATTGTTTCATCAATCTGAGGTATACGTTGCATTATTATTTTATTGCTCCACAGTTCCTTTTTTTATTACATTATTAATGATATTTATTGTATCTGCTCGTGGGCTGCCACTTGACAGGAGAGTGATTTGAAATGGTGTCGTTTGGGCTTGTGTGGTATTTTCGTGTTGGTCAAGTTTATGTCGACATGGTTCGCAACACAACCAGGGGTGTTTCTTTTGCATGTTGCAAATGGTGGACTGATGCAATTACTTTGGTATTGGAGAAATTTTATGGAAGATGCAAAAATCAGACAGAAAATGAACACTCCTTCCGGTTTGGAGGCATAGATGGATAGTTGATTTCTACATTTTTGTCGCACCAAGCTGACATGAACTTCATCTCTGTAGCTTGTTTCATCTGTCCTTCATTAAGATCATACTGCAGCAACTAACCACTTTCAATCATCTTGTTCATACGAACTTGTTGTATTTATTCCCTTGTTCAAGTGGATGAAACAAACTCAATGGAGCAAGTTATGAGTATCGTTCATGTAACCATAGATTAGCGGCGGCATATGCTGTTTTGTTAGTATGCAGTGACATTTAAACATTCTAGAAAGTGATGCTTCATGTTATTGTTTTTGTGTGCATTCAATCGAAATTCATTCAAATAATAACCCGTATAACGGGAGAAATATATCTATTAGAAATAGAACATAAACTTTACCCAAAACTAATTGTCTTGTAATCAAAAAAAACTAATTGTCTGAGGACCAAAGTGAATAGTTTCGATGTCAATCATGTATCGTGTGTTTGTTATTTTGCAATATGCTGAAGACCAACATGTTTTCAAAGGTACAAGAAATCAAATTATTTTCAAGATAAAAATTACAACCCTTACTTGTTACTTTACCAATCTCTTCATGCTTAAATTGCAGTTTGCCGTCATCATCTTCACAAAACAACATTATGGATTTCACACCTATAGCTATATAACTCTCTAATATATTCAGTAAACAGAGTGCATCTTTCAATTTTTTTTATTTGAAAATATACAATTGATAAACAACCATTCTCCAAACACTGCACAAGTTCGTCTTAGTCAAACCTACATCCATCATATTTTGAGAATCCATGTGTCGATTTCATAAACGTACAAACTAAGTTGAAGTTATACAGCATCAATTTAACCGTTTCATGTCATTAGATATGAATCATATGATTAGTTCATACCAACCTGTTGTTACGGCTACTGGTAACGCACTCATCACGACTCACGCGTCCCTTGCATCACCAAAGTTTTATTTTAAGTGTTACAAATATTTAATATGACATTGTACAGTCCAATATCCATTTTACACTTGAACTATAGAAATGGAAATGGAAATGAAGAGAATATGACACCCTCAATAGCCACTTCAGCTTTCCATTTTCAAATATTGCTTGCAAATGCACAACATTTTTATTCTGTGAAAATTTTAATTACGTCTATGTTATCTGTCTATTTATCTTTAATTGGAATTTTTTTT
>Ga0228711_1000706_pt1 | contig 43958 bp, 23 predicted proteins | sample MedpolnodulmetaG_2_FD_177996 | JGI IMG/M metagenome (GOLD analysis project Ga0228711, IMG submission 177996) | Root nodule microbial communities from Medicago polymorpha collected in Santa Monica, California, United States - brown nodules | ecosystem: Host-associated > Plants > Roots > Nodule...
AAGGGGGGGGTGTTTTTTTTTTTTTTTTTTTTTTTTTTTCAGGTAGTCTAGTGGCTAGCTCACACAATTTAACGGTGGAGAAGTGGGGTGTCCGCGATTCGAACCCCGGTGTCCTCTCTTTTAAAATAAACATAAAAATATATAATGGTGGCATTGGTTAAACACAATATCACAAGTGTACAAAAAAACACAAAAAAAAAAATCTTATGAAAAAGAAAGAAGAAAGTCATTTGTGACATTAAAGTTGATCAATGTCACCAACTACAATGTCACCTAAGTGCTACCCCATTTCGTAACTCAAACTAATCTCTCAAGTCAAATAAGACCACAAAATTCTATTTAATTTGAAGAGAGCACTTACCATTTGCTCGAATTTTTTTAGACTATTTTAAATGATAGATGTAATTCTTATCATCTTAAATTTCTCAAACACACATGTAAGTAATTTGATATTTTCTTTGTGTTTTACTCATTACGTCCTAAATTGTCCTAAATTAAGTGAATGTCTATTTCATACTCATTAAGAAAAATGTATAAAAGAGAGAGAGAGAAATAGTTTCAATGTTCTTGTCAGTTATTAGTGCATTTCCTAATATCATAAATGCAAAGTGAAATATATTGAATTGAGAGTGGTGAAAACAATATTAATTAGAGTTATAATTAAAAAAATTAATATTTCATTGAAAAGTTAAATGGGTTAGTTATTTTAGGACAATATTTTTTACAAAATCATCACTTATTAAGGGACGGAGGAAGTATTGGTTTTTGATCTCATCGATGTTTCTTTTTATTAAATAGTTTATTGATTAAAAATTCATTCATTGAGGCGAATGAGTGAAGAATTTGATATTCAAATTCAGCCTCCGTTTATCGCAATGTCCATACCAATATCGACAGAGATATGATCACGATGATCATTGTCATTATTTATATCTCTCTTAATCATTGATTCTCTCTAATTTCATTTATTTGTTTTAAGGCTTAAATATCTTCTTGGTCCTTTATTTCTATTGCAAAGGTGCATATTGGTACCTAACAAAAAAACAAAATGCATATTGATCTTTTAATTTGATTAAATGGTAGCAAGATTGTTCTTTCTATCCATTTTATTAGTCACAATAAACATTTATGACACATGGTATTGTGAATGAGTGTTCAGATTCAACATCATGTGTCACAAATGTTGAATATGATTAACAAAATAAATACAAATGACTAATTTGCTGCCATTTAATCAACTTAAAGAATCAATATGCAATTTTTTTGTTGTTCTAAGACCAATATGAATTTCAAAATAGAGATAAAGAGATAAAAATAATGTTTAAGCCTTATTTTAATTATTCGTTTATCGTTCACTTTCATATAAAATACACAAGAGACACTTCCTAGTACTACATGGGAGTATCTAAGGATGATAAAAAGATGGTGTCAGCTTATAACTACTCTTAAATTAAAATGCAAAAGATTATGTAAAGAACGAGGAAAGAATGATGACTTTCTCTCTCCCCATTCTTATTTTTGTTAATAAAAATTGAAGATGAGATAATGGTATTTAAATCTAAGATAAAAAAGATCTTTAGATTTAAAGAAGACTTATAATGCTGTCTTTCCTCACACCTTTTATCGTAAAAACTTTATATATAAATACACTCTTTTTATTTTTATTTTAGGGAAAATACATTCTTGTCTGGAAGAAAAAAATCAAAGACAATAAAATATTAGATTCTAATTTGACTCTAAAGTATAAGGACCTAATTTTGACTCTAATTATTATGCACTATTTTTTTAGTTGAGGAAAAACATAATTTTTATTATCATATGTTTTTCTTATAAAAATAAATGATATTCATTCTTTTTTTATAGTAAAATGATATTCATTTATTTAAATTGATAGAGTATATCGGTATATATAAATTTAAATTGTTAAAAATAAAAACGATGAATCCGGAAACAAACTACAACATTAATTGGTTTTGGTTTTTCCTTTTAATTGTAAAAAGACGACATAAAATTTAATACTAAGATTTAAGTTTGTTTTTTTAGTAAAAGCAGAATTTATGTTGATATATATCATTGTTACTTCACAAAATAAACATATGACTCTATTTGTAAGACTGATTGTCATGAGTAGAAATTTCAATATACTTTTTTAAAATGGGTTATACTAACAAATGTTTTAAACACATTGTTCAAATAACCTGCAAAAAAAAAAAGTCTTAAAAATATAAGTCAAATATATGTACAGTTATAATTACACAATTTTCTATTTATAATTTATATTTTGATGACTTAAATAATGTTCTAGAAATATTTGTTAGCATTTTTTAATTAAATTTTTTGAGAGATTATTAAAATAAAAAAAATCATACATCAACACTTTATTTTGGCCTGTCCCACACATCGTGTAAAACTCGTTACATGTATCAAATTAAAAATCAAACAACACTATGATCTAGTTTCTTAGATTAGTTGTTAAAACATATTCACGAATTCCTTCACAAATATTTACATGTTTGTTTTGGATAGATGTATATGTACATGTATAGAAAATAGATACCGAATATAATTATTGAACCGGAACACACACAAAACACACCTGATGTGAAGTTTGATTAGTTTCACCTAATGTCAAACCCAATTCACGTGAAGTTGCCACTTACCAAGCATGAAATACACCTCTCCAACTCACTATACATTTTTTCATCATTGCAACACTTTTAATCATCAACTATACATGCACACCAAGGCACGAGTAAGCAACACATGCAAACAAAATTCACCCTCTAAGAGCACCGACCAAACACTAAAAGAAGCCTCCAAAATGAGATCATAAAATTAGGCACACTCTCAACACTAATCTTTGGCCATTTTTCTCAAGAAATTTTATTGGTCACACACCATTAAATTTTGTACCTATAAAAGAATATAATTTTTTTTGTAACAAGTGCCCTCAGGATGAGGGCACTTGATAAAAAGTTTAAAGTGGAAATTTTTACCTTAAAATTTATGCATTCAACACATTAAAACACAAAAATTAAATTTTTCTACATGATAGTTATCAATTATTTCCATCTTTGAATCATTAACAAGTGCCCTAAGGGCTTAGGGCACTTGTTAGCAAGATCCAAGAATATAAGAAACAAGTAAAAGGTTTGGTCTCACCAGGGTCTTTGTTAATTCAATGTTGAACATACAACAACTTAATAAGAAAAAGATGGTCGTTGAAGAAGGAGAGGCATTGGTGGCATGCAGTGACAAAAACATGAAAATTGGGGTGACAATATGGGACATGGAAACAGGAGAAAAGATGCTTCACATACCAACATGTGCTTCACCACCTTTAGGTATGTTATGCTTAAGAAATCGATTCCTCGTGGCATCACAGTTGAACAAACATGGGTCCGTAGGTGGAGGAGCCATTGTTGTCTGGCCCTTGAACAAGGTAATGTTTTCATTACATAATAACACAATCTCATTTATGTTTCCTTTATAAATGTTTGTTAATTTTTATTTTCAACTACTGGATTGTTGACCTAAATCAGGTTGTTTATAATCAAATTGATCCAAATAAAAATTTCAAATTGATCTAGAAGAAATGCTCAAAATTAATTTTTATTGGTCGTTTTTAGATCTCCTATTGTAAAAACCGGCCAGATCGATTTCATATTCTTTTATTGTTGACCTAAATTAGGTTGTTTATAATCAAATTGATCCAAATAAAAATTTCAAATCGATCTAAAAGAAATGCTAAAAATTTATTTTTATTAATCGTTTTTAGATCTTCTTTTGTAAAAACCGGTCATCGATTTCATATTCTTTTATCAAAATCAAGTCAATTGTATATTAACATTTTAATATTTAATTACTTTTTTAGGGGAATTATTTAATTATCAAAACAAGATATTTTATCATTTATAATATTTTATATCTTAATAATGTATTTTGTTGTCAAAAAAATCTTAATAATATATTTTAATAAAATATTTCTTTTATTGTTTCACATGTCTTCGATGTGATAAAATACTTTTTAAACAAGTTGGAGAAGGGAGAAAATTTTATCGATTAAAGTATCACTAATGACCATTTTACAAATGATTTTGAGGAAATCTGAACTTTATACCTTGAGATTACAATACTAAACTCATAAGTCTTACTATTGAGTTAAAACCACAAGTGTTTTTATTTATATCTTTACAATAACTTATTGATTCCTGTTTTTTTTCCTTCTAATATTATGTTTTTAATTTTACAATTACTTGATTGAACTTTGTACCTTGTGGCTCTAAGTTTTTCTAATATTTTTACATTAACTTAAGTCTTACCACTACGTTTGCACCTCAAAAACATTAAATCAAATTGAAATTGGAAGATAAAATATTAATAAGAACGTAATATCTTATTATATAAAAGTCTATATATAGGTAGATATATAGTTGCGATCAAATATGATACCATACTTCTTGCAGTGATGTCTTGGCATTGGAATGCAAATAACCAAATAGAATCAAATCAAATACAATTGGAGTGAATCGGAACAAATTAATTAAATGATTTCCCTTCCTCAAAATCGGTCCAAACCAAACTATAAGTACACATAGTCTAAAGTGCACCTTTTTACTTTTTATGGGATGTGTGCTTGAAATTATAGGTCCGTGTCGGAGTGATTCGGTCTTGAATTAAATTGAAACACATCTAGGTCTGATATATTATAAAAAAAATTGACATTTTTAGAGGAACATATGTTTTGGGAAACATCCAAAATTTCCTCCAAAAATACATTTTTATGAGAAAAATAGTTTGTTGGATCAAAACATTTTTGTTCACATGCAATTTTTTCCTTTAAATTGACAGTTTCATGAATTTAAAAACATAAAACTGTTAAGACCTACATATAGCATTAAAATAAAACTGTTATAACAAAAATAAAAATAACTGATGTTACTTTGAAATATATAGCAACACTTATATTATATTTCTTTTTTAGGTATATAGCACTAAATATGTGAGGAAGAGAGTAATTTGAAGTTTCCAACTTTTGACCAAAAACAATTTGCTTCAATTTGCACCACGAACAAGAGCCTAGAATCCACTATCTATAATCTATTATAGTCATATGGCAATAATTCTAACTATCCCTCCGAGGCTTCTTTAGGAGTTTGCAATTTGTCAATAACAAACTAATCCATATGTGCATCGAATTTAGACTTTATAGAGCATTCATTTCATGTCATTGTCCTACTGGTAACATGGAAGGAGTGTTTTTTTTGTCTCAGATGAAGTGGTAATCCATTGAAATTAAACTCACACACAATTGTGAGGTCCCGAGTTCGAACCCGGATCACGGCATCCGACCTTATAATTTTGGAATTTGTCAGTTGAGTTAAGACATCTAGACGGTTTTTTGTTTTAATCTGTGATCTTGTTGTTTAAAGACTATAGTCTACCATTTGCCGGTTCATTGATAAAATCCACATAGAAAATGGGAATTATTGGCAAATTAACAATAGTTGTGCTTATTGCTTACTAGCTTGGACTACCATGAAAGTTTAATAATTATGATGTGAATATTGCATTTTATGTCTTTTAAATATCAAGTCAAAATTTCTATTTTTACTTATATTTTATTATTTCAGCCGCAACAACCACTTTTGAATTACACAGTGGAGGCCATTGGGCCACTTTCTTGCACAAAAGAAGGCATATACCTTGTGGGAGGTGCTTTATCTGGAACTGCTTATATCTGGAATGTATGTATGCAAACCTTCAATTATTTGATTTGTTTAATTTTTTTTTACTAACTAAACTTCCAAGTTAAAAATGTATTTCCTCAATTAGACATTTTGAGTACAATAGTTTATTGAATATGACTTAAATTGGGTGAATGTTTTATCAAAAATTTGATCCTAAGCTCCCTTACATGTAAGGTTGAATGCTATATTTAGATGTTTGTTTTTTTTGTGAAATTATGTTGTTTATGATGAATTGTAGGTGACTAGTGGAAAATTGTTGAAGACTTGGACAGCTCATTATAAGTCTATAGACCACATAATATTTTCTAATGATGATTCTCTTCTTATTTCTGGGTCAATTGATGGTATGATATGTGTTTGGTCCATGATAAGGTAAGAGGATTGAACTTGTTTTTCCTATGTAACTTTTGGACTCAAATTTTAGTAGATATTAAGAATTATAAGAACCTTTATATTGATGCATTTGCTGTACTCAATTCGATCGAAGTTTGCTAGATGTGGAAGAAACAGAAAGCTCGAATCCTTTATTACATTGTTTGTCGGGGCACACGTCCTCCATAACAGGTCTTTTAGCTACAACTTGCAGTTACTTTTCAATTTTAATATCAAGCTCTCTTGATGGAACATGCAAGGTGATCAATATTAGATTATGTATTAAGAATCTTGTAAATTTTTCATGTGCAATGGTTTAATTAAGATGATACATTAATTTGTTTATCATAACAGGTTTGGGACTTCATCACTGGAAGGCTTATGGAGACTCAAGGTTATCCTTTGGCAATAACTTGCATCACACTTCACCAAGGAGAACATATTTTGTTTTGTGGTGCAAAAAATGGAACAATAATTGTCAACATGCTTGATATTGGTTTGGAACAAGGTCCTAATTTCATGATTAGAGGAGACAAATCACTTGAATTGACAGGACACATGTAATAAACAACACCTAAAACTCGTCATTTCTCAATACTTACGATATAATTTCATTTCAATATAATAGGTTTGAAGCTATGTAAATAAGTTAATCATTAAGTATAATAGTGAGCTTGCTTTTTTGTCAACTTTGCAGGGGAGCCATTACTGCAATGGCGTCTAGTCGGACATGTCTAATATCTTCTTCTGAAGACTGCACAATCTGCATATGGGATGTGATCGGTTGGACAATCACTCGAAGATTCGATCTTCAAAAATGTAATTTGAAATTTTCAACTACTCATTTTCTCTCTTTTAAATTGTTGCTTTCTAATAATTTTCTTTCTTTTTTATCTGTCATTGAAATTGCATGGTTACATTAAGTAAAAGCACTCAATAGTAAATGTCAATTTCTTAGAGAGAAAAAATATAGAAGGCATATACTAATTAAGTAGTGTTAACTATTTTCTTATTAGCAGGGAAAGTAACTAATCTCGTTGTGATACCTCGGTCTCCAGCATTCTCTGCATCGAATAACACGAGAGAGCTCAAACGATATATTGTTTCTCCATTGGATAAGTGTCCTCTGCAGATCAGCAGATACAAGGAAACTACCACTCTTCTTTCCTTGTGTCGCCTCTTCAAAGAAAGACAGACTTACATTGATTTAAGAAGCACCGGTTTATTGAGACAAACAATGTTTGCTTCACAGGTTCGCCTCTACTTAAACACAACAATACAACATAAAGATTTCGTGTCTTGCATCGCAGTGTAACTATCAGAGTTTTGCACTCAATGCCTTTTACAGTTTAAACATAAATAACTATATACGCGCACATTAAATATGCTACATATTTTTTTAGTAGATGGTGGTTTTTATTAATTGTTGTTTCTTTTGTGCAGAAAACACACATGCCTATGGCCATGACCATAGAAATGAAAGTGGAAACAAATATAGAGAATCGTTCATGGACAATAAAGATGGCAAAACATGTGATGGTGATGAATAGAGAGTTGAAGTCGGGATTGTTGGACATGATACGTTGCAGATTGTTTTGTACAAACAAAATTCACTCTCAAAAAACAGGTAGAAAGAAGCTCAAATTTAAGAGTATTTTATCAGAAGGGGAAAATTAAAAACCTTAGCTTCGACTTGTTTATGTCCCAAGACATGTTTCAAGAGTTGTTGTTTAGATTTTGTCCATGGTAATTGATGTCTTGACTTATTTATTTATTTATTTATAAAATGATGGAGATTATGCAGTGTCATTGAGAGATGGCTAAAAAAATGTCGTTTTGAAGTGTCTTTTGTACATGTCATGTCTCAACTAATAATTTAAAATTGTTATTCGATTATATTATATTATGCCTTTTTGCGGAAGCTAAATCATCAATTTAGATTCAAATAAACAACAACAACCAAGCCTTATCACGTTAACTAAGGATGAGAAAATATTGTATAATATTATATTTATATCCAACTCATTAATCTCTAAATTTTCTTAATAACCTCCGTCCAATATACTATCTTTAGTATAAATCTTCTCTCGACATGCCTGAATCACATAAGTCTTCCACAAATTTTTTCTACTATAGGTGCTCTAATGTTGACACTTTTAATCTTATTCTGTTTAGTCTTATTGTACATCCAATACAACATCTTTATCTTCGCTACACTTAGTTTATTTTTGTGTTGGTTTTTCACAACCCAACACCTTGTATCATATAACATTGATGTTATGATAAAAAAAAATAGCTTGATCGGTACTTTCGTATCACATAAATAGGAACTTGAAATGTTTGGGATCGATTTCAAAACATCTTATTAGGAATCACACGACTATGTATGAATAGGAACTTGAAAACTTGGAAACGGCAGGAAATTCTTAAATGGAATCAAATTGAATAAGATGACAAGAATGAATATAATGTACTCTGTATAGACCTTATCGAGGGACTAACCAACTAACTAACAAACTCTACTGTCAGTTTATTCATCTTATACATTTATTCCACAGTTTAGAAAGAATTGTAAAATGGTTTAGTTCATATCTCCTCTTCGCTTGATGAGATTTTTCAATAGATATATTGATTGTTGAGTGTAACTCACAATCACATGTCTCTTAGCCTTTGTTTGGTTTGAGAGAAATAGTGGAGAGAGAGATAGAAAAGAGAGAAAGAGAAGAGAAGTTGGAGATTTATCTTGTTTGGTAAGAAGAGAAATTGAGAAGAGAGAAGAATAAATGGTGGGTCCCATGCCTTTTTGTTTTCTCTTCAAAAGTGAGAAGAAAGAGGGAAGAAGACAAAAATGTCTAATATGCCATTGGTTTTTTAATTAATCATAAATTATAATGTTGTCTTATCAAAGATATTTTTGTCTTTTTAAAAATAATAACATTTCTTTCTCTTCTATTTCTCGCTTCTTTCTCTTATACCAAACAATACCTCAAATCTTCTCTATTTCTCTTTTCTCTTACTTTCTCTCACCTCTTTCTCTCTTCTCAATTTCTTCTCACAACCAAACACACCCTTAAAGTTGTCGATAAGAATTCAGTTGCTGAACTTTTAACAAATAGACTCAAGCAGCCATGTAAACAAAAGGAGAAAAGCTACTAAATACGTAGCTGGGAAGCTTTTGTTTCTAATCTCTTGAATGATTTCATGCAAAGGCATTCATCATTTTCAGTAACATAATACATAGGGAAAAAAAAAGCATAAATATTTAATTAAAAGCATAACAGAAATTTCATAATTTATATCGGAGTTGTAATATCTCAGCCCAACATTCAAGCTTAGACAGACATATTTTAGGTTCATAAGTTTTGTAATGTAGATCATTGGTTGAAGGAAGTACGTACTCCCTCCGAGCTCCGGTCTCGAATATAAACAAAAAATAAAAAGTCAAACAAAGTAGATGTATCTTGTTCAACTTTTTAACAAAATACATCAATTTTGTTCGACTATTTTTTCTTAAATTTGAGGCTAAAGTAACACACATTTAGGACTAGATTAGCATACAAATAATAGTTATCAACACCTCAACCTCAAAAGAGCAAGAAAGTTATTAATTAATTGAAACTTTGGACTGTTGAATCAAGTGTTTTCGGCCTAATCAACTGAGGCTTACAAAACATGAAATAGAAGCTAGCCTAACTAGACAAATCAATGAATTAGGCAACTATCTCATTTTGTTTTGCCTCAAAACAGTGATTTAACAACAGAGTCAGATGATAAATATATGATAAGGTAGATTTATATAGTATTTTCAACATATATTGCTGCATCAACTCACCAACAAATTTGTGCATACAAATATATGATAACAACAAACTTAAATTTTAGATCATAAAAATAATATATGGTTGCCCAAGTCATAATTGAATAGGTGATTATGACTTGGAACATAGCTGAAACTCGATACCAAAATAGTTAAACAGGCCTAATGATATCAACTCTGGCAGCTGGAGAATTATGAAGTACGTACTTCACCATTTCACTTACTTTCTTATTGGATGCATTCCTATCATTTTTAGTAAGATCCACTTTCAATGACTTCAGTCCAACAAAGCAAGGAAGCTGAGTGCCCTTTCTAGCCATTTCCCTCAGATTCTGCATAATTAGAGTGAATTGGATATATTATAAGGAATATTCTGAAAGAAAATATTGTTTATTGGGAAAATTTTGGCATTAAGATGGATACATCTCATAAGCAACATGAAAAACAAAAACAAAGAGAAAAGATTCTAAAGTAACTTACCCGTTCTATATATTCAAGGGCATCAAAACAGAGTGTCATTATCTTTACATTAACAAGCAGCTTCAAGAAACTATTCATAAGCACATGTTCACCCGGTGCGATATAATAACAGTAATCAATTTTTAATTCTTCTAGAAAAGGTAGATTCTGTGCAGAGGGTGCCATAAAAGTAGGGTGGCCAGTGGTAGTTAGAGAAGTAAGTTTTGGAGTACAAAACACAACTTCGTAAAGGTGAGATTCCCATTCTAATATGTCATAGCTAGTATTTATGGTCAAACTAGAAACCTTAGAATTGGATATGCAGAGGGCTTGTGCATCGTCATGTAAATAACACCTCGTAATGACCAAAGTATTCAACATGTTACAGGCTGAAAAGGGCTCAGCAAGACCATTGTCACTTGTAGTGAAAGTGAGATACTGAAGATGCAAGGTTTTCAACGATGGCATGTTCAATGATTTTGGAAACATTGTCCTATTAGAGCGACATTCCTGACAAAAGCCAAGCCTAAGAAAAGTCAAAGAGCTACAATTAAAGATGGAGTAGGGCAACTCAGGATCATCTATGTGGTTGAGTAGAGCAATGACCGAGAGTTGCTGCACATTATGCTGCGTCGCAGCATATCCCATGACATCTAGGAGTGTAGTTTTAGAGGAGTCTGCGCCGCGAATATCATCGTGCTTAAAAACTAGTCTGTGAAGGGGAATAGAGTGGTCGCGACCAGACAAAATATGGGACACAAATTTGCAGAAGACATCACTATCAGTTGTGTCTGTGATGGAGTGCTTCAAAATTAGATTAGTGAAATGTTTCCAAAGGTTCTTCCATCGTTTAGACAAGACGCAAGTCTGGAAAGATTGTTTAGTGTTCAGCAATTCAATTATACGAAGAAGGAGATTATCAGGCAGGTCACTAAGCCTGTCTGTTACATCTCTAATACTTTTCTTCATCGTCAATACTCCTCTTTTGTTTCTTTATCTTGACTCTTGAGTAACACTTGATTGACCTAACAAAGTTACACAAATACTTGTTAAAGTGAGCCCTTATCATTAACCAAAATATATATAATATGACTCAGAAGTTAAAGAAGAATACGTACAGAACAAGGTGAAACAATTAAAATCTGGAAAAGCAGGTGAAGCTCAATTAAACCTGAAACTTAAGAGTGAAGAGAAGGAAAAGAGAGGAGAACCGAAGCAGAGAGCCGCCACGTCGCCGCTGGAGGAGTCGGGAGAGATGGAGGCCAGAGACTGAGACTGAGACTGATACGCATGAAAATTGTACCCCTGAACCTTAACCTTTACCCTTATAAACCATTGAAAATGTCGGGTTTACCCCAAATTATATTTCCAATATGTAAAACGTTTTAAGGAAAACTTCATTAAGATTTCCGGCTTGAAATTTTTTAGAAAACTTTTGTATGTTATCCAATTTATAATTTCTTTTTAAAATTCTTATTATATTTTAAAAAATTGAAACTTGAGGAACGCTATTTCGGTAACTTAATTGTAAAACCTAAGGTAAATTTCTGGAAGATAATTGTACACCGGACTACTTCAAATAAGGTTTTCAGCAAAGTTGATGTTGATTTTTTCGGAAATAGTTGCGTATCGAAAATCTAGGAAATTTTTTTTGATTTGTTTTTGAAAATTTACTTTCTTCGATGGTGGTTGAGGTTTGAACCCGAATCTTGTACTCCATCAGTCTCGTAATATTAGTCATTTAAGGTTTGTGCACGATTATTAAAAAAATGATTAATTGTGTTAATTTCAATGGTAAAATTAAGAGCATTTACTAAAACACGCTTATTAATTGTAGTTAGTGGAGTAGTTAAGTTAGATGAAATTCAATAAATAAGGGTATAATAATGGAAAAAAAAATAAATAAATGCTGCATTGGTGTTAGTCATCGTGGCGATGAAAGAAGGCGAGGGTGGGTTCCTACATCACGATGAGAGGTGCAATTTAGGGTTTACGATTGAACGGTTCTTCTAAATCGCGTTTTTACGGTTACGATTTAGAGTTTTTGGATTGAGGGCTTTCAAATCGCGATTCAGAATTGTGGATCGAGGGCTTCCAAACTACGATTTGCGATTCAGAAGTGTGGTCTAGGTTAGTTTTACCTTTTTCCACAGACGGCATCAACTGTACTTGCGGTGAGTACAATATAATATAATCTAGGGTTTAGACTGTTTATGTGATGCTTTAGGAATGATCCCAAGAGTCGTATTTATTGCTCTTTTTGGGCTTGTTATAGCGTGACTTAAGCCCCCAAACAAGTCCGGCTTTTGGGTCTTTTCACCCACTATGCTACTTGGTACTGTTAGGCATCTAGATAGGAGAAATTATAGTATTGTTGGTTGGTATTATTAGGCGTATAGATAGGAGAAATTGTAGTATTGTTGCTTGCATATCAATAGTTTGATTTCAATTTGCCTTCAATGATCTCATAATGAAAACATGGCTCTCACAAATTAAAGAAATGGTTGCATTAATAGGATAATGTTCATTGGAAACATTCACCAAACTACATTAAAATTTAAAAAATATATATGGTTGGAAGGTACATGCAGGGCAACTAAGGTATAGGAAATTATTCTCATTTCAAAATTTGCATGACATAGTAAGATGGTACTTTTTATTAAGAGTTTAATTAATGGCCATGAAGTCATTTTTCCTTTTAACTGATGCTAGTTTGGTTATTTAAGTGGACACATAAAGATGTTTATAATTCATATTATTGAAGTTCTTTTACCACGTCAAGACACAAGATGAGCCCTAACTATACATATTTCAGAGCACTTATACATGGACCACCTTAGGTGGCATACACACTTTGACATCCACACAAAATTGTGACATATGACAAAAATAGTGAAACTCATCCAAAAAAAAGGTGTTGGTGTGATGTAAAATGACTAAAATACCCTTGTCACATGGGAGTGTACATGGGTAGTACATAAAAAGGATGTCAACCTATCATTTTTCAAAATATATGGTAGATTATTTTTAGTTTACCAAATTATCCTTCATGGTGTTCTGCACGCCCTAGACTAGATTATATTTTAGGTTAACATTGTAGAATTTATGGCTTGTGGTGAGCTCAGCTGATAATTTGAGTGAAGATCATGACTATGAGAAGCAATGGTGTATCTTTGTGTGCGTGTTATAGGCAGAAAAACAAAAAAATCTGCTGCTAAAGGTTTGATGGTTATCAAGGGTGAAAGCAAAAATGGTATAGTGTGTATAATGGTATGTTTTTAACAATTGGGATGGAAAGTTCATGGTTAAAACAAAACTATAGTATACTGAAGGCGTTTGTGATTGTAATCGTTATCACTCTGGTTCTATTTGATGAATAAATTTTAGCTTTTTCAAAAGTAAAAATATTGTTGTGATGAAAATAAAACCAACGTCAATATATCTACTCAAATCACCCTCTTGTAAAATCTAAACATACATAAATAGGGAAATCACAACCATTCATTCAAATCAAATAGAGAAAAACAATTAAAACGAAATTCTGTCTTTTACTAGTAATTTATATCTTAAATGTGAGAATGAAAGTTAGGAAAAAGATGCCTAAATATTTGTTATAACTACAATTATTCGCTCAAGCATTTCTCCTGAGTAAACTTTGCTTTGGACAGAATTTCAGAAGATAGTTCAATAGCCTGATTAAATCCATGCTCCCCTCCATAAGATACATCTACAACACCAAGTATTTTTGCCTGAAGACGGGGATCAAACATATTTGGCCTACTAAGCTCAGTTTTGAAATCAGCAGAACCAGCAAGTATTAATCCAGAAACATTAGGCTGGCTGGTAGCAGGATTGATATAGAACTGTGTTGCAAGGTCAACAGTCTTCTTCACATAGTTATGACGTTTCTCCATGCGAGCACGGGAAAATCGTAGGACTGGTACCCCACTTCTTCCATATTTCTTTGGAAGATATACACCGAACTTGTGAAGCACTTCTCTTGTATTTCCACTCAAGGTCCCAAACACAGCGCCATTGTAATCCATGGCAATAAATCCAAACTTGTCTTCAGATTCCTGGAGCTTATCAGTATGGTGAACATCAACCATCTTTGAATAACAGTAATAGATCAATACCTTGAAAGAAATAAGGACAACAAATAAGCTTTATATCCGCATAGATGCGATGTGAAAAAGATAAACTCGATGCATGGAACCCATTTGGGGTTGGCCTAGTGGTTGGCTTGGGAGCTTGGAGTTTGCTCCTCCAGAGGTCTCAGGTTCGATTCCCTCTAGTGACAATTTCGGTGGGATTGGTCCCCTCAGATTAGTCGATTATTGGATCCGATACCGAGTTTTAAAAAAAATAATAAAAATCGATGCACGGTGAAAAAACATATCATGAAACTGAAACTACAATCCTCAGACAACAAACCATCCTGCTGACACAGACACTAGACGATACATATACATTGATACATTGAAACCAATGAAAAATGGATAAAATGATTTAATTGAATGTAATTACATGTGGACACCAAACACACCTTTGATTGGATGTGTCAGCAGTACAAAGCTTCCATCCCTCCAAAAACTAGAAAGAAACAAACATAGCACTCCAATGAAGAAAGCAAGAAGAAAAAAACACAACATACAAGATTCAATTTGTTTTATTTAGACCATACATAAGATGAAAAGTTCATCCATATTATATTAATATCAAATTCAATCTAACCTTTTTATCACCAGAAAAATTCCCCAAAACTAAAAATTCCAGCTCAATCCACAAATTCTCACATAAGCCAGTAAAGAAGCAAATAAATCGGATAATCCATTAAATAAACCACGGTAAAAAACTCTGATATTTGGCAAAACCCCCGGTACAAGAATAGCAACTTTTACGTAGAAAATTAGATAGTTATAATTTTACATCTGTTTGACTTATATTTTCAACACAATTTTTTTTTCCTTAAACAATTCCCTTAGGTCATTTGTAAGCGAGACTCACATTTAAACCAATCATTCAGCGATTAGAAACAAATACTAGAACATATTAATAATTGATTGATGTCAATAATTAATAGTAATATGTATCTGAGCTCTGACGTATAAACGGAAATCAAACACATGACATATTACAATTTTTTATAGAACTCACAAACAAGAGAAAATTATAATTATAAAAAGATGCCTGGCTGAAATTTGGAGCACTTGTATTGTATTTAAGGTGGAGGAGAATAAATAATTTGGGAAGCAATCAAAGGAAAATATTTGATGGCAGGAGAATAATCCGGGAAAGAGATTTGATTCTTTTTTATTTTATAATTATAATTTTTTTTTTCAAAACTACTTTTATGTTTTTATCTTATTTATTTGTTCTTTTATCTTTTTTTATCCCATTTAAATTATTTATCTTTTTTGAGGAAAAATATTTATCTTTCGAAATGTTTGCAAGTAGGGATGGAAATAGCCTAGACCAAGCTAGGTTTTGGAAGGCGTAAGTCTGACCTGTCAAATTTTTTTAAGTCTAAGTTTGGCACACGGTTTGTCATATGCTTACTTTTACGACTTGATTCTGACCTTCTAAAAGTCTGATATGATATGTTAGCCTGTTTAAAGGCCTATTACATATGAACATATTTGAATAAGTCATGTGATTTAAGTTTAAATAGAATAACGAATTAGTAGATCCGTTTGATCTTTTAAAAAAAAATATTACTTATATTAAACATTTTTTTGATATTTAACATGAATTTTTAGAAAACTTGACTATATGTATCATATTTTAATTCTAGTTTATAATAATACATGTGTGAAAAATTATTGTATAATAACAAACTTCAAATATTGAAAAGCTTGACAAATTTATATTTTAATTCAAATTATAAAATAGAATATAACAATAAATATTAGAGCAAATTACACTCATCTCCCTTAAAATTTTATTAAAAGACACTCACATCTCTTTTAATTTGAAAAAAGCATTAACCTCCGTTGTGTTAACAACGTTAACTAACATTTTCAACATTCACTCCTTATCTCTGACATCAAAAGTTATCCTCTAATTTGCTTTTTCTCCCAAAACTACGAATATGAAACGCTGTCACCGACCTTTCATCACTTTTCCACCAAAACGCAACTAGCCTAACACCATTAACTTGCAAACTGATGTGTAGACGTGTTCCTTTTTGTTTAATTGAGAAAAATCAAAACTCATTTTATGCATTATTATAGAAACAGCCATGTCTTGCTGTATCTATGCATGGTTTAAATAATACCAAATTCATCCCAGTTATACATAATCAACTTATACAAATAAACCAACAATTATCAACAATATGTATCCTAATTCAAGCTCCTTTTATACATTGTAGAAACAGCTACCATGTCTTCATAATATCTTTTTATTTCTCCCACAATTACCAATATAAAGTTCCATTGAATCAAAAAACAGATTCAGTTCCATTGCTTGATGACAAACACCTTATGCTCCAAATTCATATGCATTGAGTTAAATTTCATAGAATGTTAAAAAACTTCATTGATAAAATGCAGAAAATAAAAACGATGAAGAAATAATGAAAATTGGAGAAAACATATAAACGATGGCGTCTATTGAACTAGTGTGCAAGAGAATCGCAGAAATCTATGAATTAAGATGAAGGGAAAGATTTTTGGTGTGCACCATTTTAAGTAACAATTGTTAGTGTCTAAGTAAGGGGGAAAGTGCCTCAATCATAAAATAGTCAAGGGGGGTTAATGTTTTTTCAAACTAGAGAGAATGTGAATGTCTTCTAATAAAACTTCCGAGGATGTGAGTACAATTTGCTCTAAATATTATTGTTCTTTTTTACTTAAGTAATACGAACACCGACTCTCATTATCATGTCTTTTTGTTTTTCAAAATTTTCTTTTGAACAGTTAATACTCCAATGTTACAACCGGCAACAACACTTCATCCAATCACCTGTGAAGGGTTGCCTGTCTGCCTTATCATTTATTATGTCGCTGTTCCAGTGCATGGATATCATTTTAATGAGAAGATACAACATTCATACACATTGAATTCATGTGGTGTCAAATTCGGATAGAATGTAAACGAAAATAAAATATTGGATGAGAAACAAATTTCCCGGATAAAGAACTACATAGTCAATAGTGAAACGGACTTGTTTTTTTTTTGGCCAGAGTTTGAACCTCGAGCCTTGCATATATTATGCATTGTTCATACCAACTAAGTTAAGTTCACAAGAACGAAATAAACTTGTTTGATATGCATAAAATGTAAAGTTCTTTGAAATCCTAAAAAAATCAGTCTTATAAATCCATTAAAATTCAAACTGAAAAATCCTTACTAGAAAGTCAAATTGAAAAATCCTTTTTAGAAAGTTTTAGAAAAATCCTACATAGAAAGTCTTAAAAAAGTTATAGAAAAACAATTTGATCAAAAAAATTAGTCAAATTTCATTATAATAAAAAACAAAGTCACTAAAATAAAAACAAAATGTTAAATGTTTATTTGATTATTATATATCTCAAAAAAAATGTAAGCACAAAAAAGAAAAAAAGACGGCACATAACAATAATAAGAGGATTTCTTTTTTTTTTTTGCAGTGATAATAAGAGGATTTCTATTATTTTACAAAGGGTCATGCTAACTTATGCACTAAAGGTACATGTTAAGTAACCTAAAAAGAGTAATTTTGCATTGAAAAACATAATATGTCAACTTTTTCTTTTTTAAACATAATATGTCAATTTTAAAAAAATTGAATGCACGGTTTTTGATACGTATGTTTCTATAATGAATTTTTTAACATGTCCCAATTTATCATTTGCCTTATAGGAATTTGTAAGACGAACATAGCATTCAAATCCCTCATGTAAAACGAATAGTTCTATTTGATATATCTTAACCCAGCAAAAACATTTGGGTTGCGATGTATCCCCTAAATATTTTCCTGTGATTTGAAAAGAACTCGCTCCCCTGTCCAGTAGCACTTCAAAGTAAAAACAGGGCACCAGTGTTGATAAAAATATACTTTTTTTGTAATAAAAAGAAACTGAAGTTTTCATAAAGTACTTCTAATAGAAGCAAACCATGAGTACTATACCAATAATAAAACAAAGTACTCAATGTATCAAAAGTTCCAAAAGCAAGATTGAGGCCACAAAATATCAGCAACACAGCTTTGATATGCCGTGCAAAGGTCCAATTATCCTTGAAGAAACACCTACGACGAAATATCTCATTCACCTACAAAACCATGTTATGTGTTTATTCAATTCAGTAAGGGAATTTGGTCGCACAAAAAAAATATCAGCAAAGGAACAGACTGCCTCAAGCATATAGTGATGGAATATTGGAATTTCCAACAAAGCATGTGCAAATTACCCCCTAATGTAATGAAAAGGCGTAGTGGCCGTTCTAGCAAAGTGTGTCATGTAAAACGGATATGTAGCATACGAGAGAAGAATATAACATAAACAAAGCTTGGTGCTTAACAACATAAAAATTAATAAAAAGCTTGGTCTAAATTAATCAAAAGAATATTAGCCGATCCTTATCAACATTCAAATGATCATCCATACTTACCTTATGACTATTAGAACATAGAAATCAATAGCAGCATGTAAATTATAAGTTGGTAAAATTATTACAGAAAAGCACTCAACACAAACTGGCTAGTTTATTTTTGGGGAAAAGTATGGGCATGAAATTATTTGCTGTTCACCATCAAACATCGAAAACATTCTCTAATCAATGACAACCAAGACCTGTACTATCATAAAACATCACTCAATGGGAAAGAAGTAAAAGCAAATGGACCTTGAAATCTTAGCGGGCGAGCTGCCTTTTCATCAAAGTGTTGCTAGGTTACATCAACAGACAGGTTCAACAAAGGCAACACAAGAATTTTCAATTTGTTTAAAATATACCCATAAGATTAACACCAGAAAAAGGAAGCTAGAATATAACACTGTTATCTAACACAGCACAGAAAGAACTCTGCAACCATAGCTACAAAAGAAATAACCTTTCACTTAGTAACCCAAAAAGAATATGCATGACTGAATTCCCAGGTTAGGAAAACAAAATGAATTTTCAGTTAAATGGAGCCTCATTTGACAAAAAGCAAGTTAAAAATGAATAAAAAATAGTAAGCAGATTGATATAATGGAAGCTGAGCTACTTGAGATACAAAAAAATGATAACGCCTGTGTTGACATATATTATGTACACTGACCTTTGTTGATGCTAGGTTGTGTTCTTTCGGGAGTATGACTTTGTTTTTGCCTTTCTGAATACAAGCAGATATCAAAGGAGCTAAATGACACAAAACAGCAAATTTTAGAGATGTTGGGCAAATGAATAAAGAATAACACTAATAATAGATAGATTAAAACAAAGTTTCACCAGCTGTTGCCAGCAATGTTGCTGTAATTTGTAGTGCAGAAGATCGAATGATAGGAGAACAAGTAAGGTAGTAACTCCTATCAGATGGTACTTTTGGGGCAAAGCAGCTGAAAATAAATACAAACAAAGTTTATGGAACCGATTTCTCACAAAACAAATAGACGTCGACTATGCTAGAAATATAAAAGCTAAAAATGATGCACAAAAGATCATTAAAATTGAACCTCATTTTGGAATCAAACTTTCCATGCAACACAACAGACATACGAGGAAGAGGAGGAGCAGCAGCAGCACGTGCAGCCACCTCCCATACTGGTGCAGGTATTTTGGCCTCCCTTTCCTGCACCAGTAGTAGGGAGGATTTCATTGATTCCTATTTGTCATCAGACACACTTCCATCATCAGAAAAATCATCAAACGTTCTCATATCAAGCTGGTAACGCAGCATCCCACCTATCCCACCAAAGCCTTTGCAAAATTGTGAACCTTCTTGTGATTTGTTGGTGACAATCTCAAGAGTGCAACCAAACTGTTTGTATTCATTTGCAAACCACTCAACCAGAGACAGCTTTTCCTGAACCTCATAATCAGAAGAGTTTTCAGGATCTCTAAAATTACTTTGGTTGGCTTCCTGCTCCTTGTTGAAGTGCTTAATGACAATTTCCCCGGTAGTGCTATTTTTTAGAACATACCTACTCATATCCAAATTTTCCCAGACAGTAAGTGTCTCAATAGCTCCGGCATCCAGAGATTGTAGAGTATCATCAACACCATAGACAGACTTCCCCGTATCTTGACCGATTTCCTCAAAGTATTTTTCAATCAAACGTTTCTCATGAATAAACTTGACATTGGACAGAATTTCAGAAGATTGTTGAATAGCCTGATTAAATCCCATCTCCCCTCCATAAGATACATCTACAATATTAAGTATTTTTGCCTGAAGACGGGGATCAAACATATCTGACTTACTAAGCTCAGTTTTGAAATCAGCAGAACCAGCAAGTATTAATCCAGAAACATTAGGCAGGCTGGTAGCAGGATTGATATAAAACTGGGTTGCAAGCTCGGCAGTCTTCCTCACGTAGTTATGACGCTTCTCCGTGCGAAGACGGGCAAAACGTAGGGCAGATTGCCCTCCTCTTCCATGTTTTTTTGGAAGATCCACGGTATACTTGTGAAGCACCTCCCTTGTATTACCACTCAAGGTCCCAAATAGCGTGCCATTACCATCCATGACAATAAATCCATACTTGTCATCAGATTCCAGGAGCTCATTCAGAGGTTCAGTGTGAAACTTGTTGTCACGGAGATAGAGAGACGCATTGATAGGTCTAAATGGTTCAAAATCAAAGGTCTCCTTTTTCTCCTTCTCTTCATCAGTCAAAATTGTGCCACAATACAAAACAAGCCCATTTGGAGGAACCTTGTTATAAAGCTTAAGCCTCTGCTGGGCAGAACTGATTGCACCAAGCACAGACTGTCGATTCACCCTACTTTTGATGTTTGAAGCAGTTCCATACTCATTGGCAAGCATCTTGGTAACACGAGATATTTGATCATGCGGGGGTATGATAAGAGAAATCATACTCGTCCCATTACCTCTGGCAGCTTCAAGATTCTTCATCAATTGCTTGATTTTCCACACCCCAATGTTCTTATCAGTATCATGAGCATCAGCCATCTTTGAACAATAAGAAACTAATAACCTCTAAAGAAATAAGAAAGACAACAAATAAGCCATATCCACATACATGAGTACAGAAAAGCATAAACTTGAAGCATGATAAAAATTAAAAAAAAACACATCAAACATAAAACAGAATGTACTAACACAAAGGGGATTCAATAAAAAAGTACTTTCGGACATGAAGAAAATAATTCACTGCAAAATTACACTTGGACATCAAACAATCTTGTTAAACACAGATCATTTCATATGTCCAAAAACTCAAAACCAAACATAGCACTCCAATAGAGAAAGCAACAGAATAAAACAAGATAAAGTAGCAAAGTAGTTATCATCCAAATTTAAATTTGAAAGCATTTCATAGATGACATATAAGTAGGAACAAATATCCCAAAAAGGCATGAGTAATAACTAATAAAGCTAAAACTTTCTCCATTTTAAGAATCAAATAGAATTGGGAATTATAACAAAAACCGAAATACAATGTACAATATTATTTTATTTTATTGTGACCAAACATGAGTTGAAAGTTATCCATATTAATATCAAATCAAATTCAATACAGATACAGGCATACAGCTTTCCCGTCTATTCTTTTTCCCACAGAAAAATTCACAAAACACAAAGGCTTTCCGAGTTTGGAGGGGAAGGGAGGAAGGGTTTTGGAAAAAAGGAAGGAGCAAGGAAGAAATAGAATACATTGCGAAGGGAGACTCTGTGGGGTTAATTTTTCTTCGTAATACAAAACCCTCCTCATTTGGGGAACTAAAAAGTTGTGTTTGATGAGGGTTTTGGAGGGTTTATATGAATTCTTCAAATTTAATTTATGTTGTTATAATATTCTTAATATTAAAAATATATAAATCATAAGCATTGGTTTATCATTCTCTAAAAAATACTCTTTCAAAGAAAAGTGAAAGATTTATCCATTTTCCTCTATATTTCTCACCCCAAAAGCTCTCCCTTCCATCCCCTCCCAAACAAAGCTAATGGTTTATTTGTTTAAGATTTTTTTAGAAAAAAAATATTATTTTTTTATATAAAATTTTTAATTGTTTGTTTAGAATTTTTAGAAAAATCATTTTATCAAAAAAATCTATTTTGACTCTAAAATGAAAATCTATTAGAATTAGTTTTTCCCAAAATCTATTTTTTTTCAAAAACAAGGTGTAAGTTAAAAATCAAAGTGATTTTTTCGCCAGTAAGCAAACACAAATAGCTTAATTTTTTAATAAAATCTTTAAAAAAAATCTCTAGATTTGTCTAACACATAATCTATTTTTTTTAAGCGAAAACAAATGCGTACAAAATCCAACCTCAAGCAACAAATTCTCACATGAGTAGTAAAGAAACAGATGATCTCTAGATGTTAGGTGGCTCAACTGGTTCTAGGGAGTTACTAACATTTACCATTGCAAAAATAAAAGATTTTAACAAAAAAAAGTATATAATTGCAAATGTCTCTTTCTCTTTTTCTGATTCGTACCCACTTTTCCCTCATGCCAAGTTGCACATATAAAATTCACACCACACACACCAAAGCAAAAACCCTTATATTTAAAATTAGATCAAATAAATTAGCAATACTAATCCTAATTCTAATACTAATGCACACACAGACACGAGCATGTGATGTGTAATTTAAGGCATCGCAAAATAGAGCATCTTTAACACAAAATCGATACAAAATTATTGTGACGATTACGATTGTAGTGGTAAAATAAATAACGAAATCACGAAAACTTGCAAAAGTTAGATTAATACAAAACCCTAAACCCCAAACAAAGTCAACAATACTTCCAGCGGTGTAAGCTTTTGGAGGCCGGAAATAGCTGAAAGTGGCGGATACGGCGCGACGGGGACTAGGATTTGTATCGGAGATTTGCGATCGCACTTTTTACTTCTCGCGTCTTTCGTTTGTTTTTTTACTGCCTATTTTATGCTTTGTTTTTTGGGTTTAGACTGGGAGGGTTAAAAAGCCCGAATAATAAACATGGAGTGAATCATCAACTTCGTCTCTGAATTTACAAGCATTAGCCAAAATCGTCCCCAAATTTTGCGAAATATCAATTTCGTCCCTAAATTTGTAAAATGTCAATCAATTTCGTCCTTCCAATTAACTAGGGTGTTAACGGAGCTGACGTGGTTGTTAACCTCTCACATGGACTGCCATGTCAGACGCCACACAAGCAGGGACTAATATGGCCGATTGTAACCAACATTTTCAAGGACTAATTTGACAGATTTGCAGAAAATGTAAGAATGTCATCTTCCCCAACGTCTCTCTTCCCAATGGCTATTTCTTCCCCAAATGTATAAAATTGGAACCCTGATTTTACAATCTTTAATCCACACTCCAAAATTCCTAAAAAAAATTCCAATAATCGATCGTCCCCAATTGAAATAATCTCAAACCCTGATTTTTTAATTGAATCTGAAATCAAAAAATCCCCAAAATTCATTCAAATAAAACTGTTGTAATTGAATCCGAAATGATGGGGGTGGGTGTATGGGCAAAAAATGTTTAGAAAATCGATCTTCATGTTCAAGTCAAAGGAAAGTGAGAATGAAGTTGTTTGGAGGGTGAAGTTGATGGACAAAGTTGATACTTTAGGAATTGAGCTTAGGTTGATTAAGTTTTTGATAGTCATGGTTTGCTTGTTTGAGTTTGTGAACATGCTTCTGAATTGTACTAGACGTGTGTAATGTTGTAATGAAAAGAGGTTGAAGATGAATCTTCATGTAACCTTTCGGTCAAAATATTTACATCAGATTAATCCTTAAATTTAATGGCTATCCATCAAATCGACCCCTAGATTATGTTAAAAAAAAAAATCAAATCAGTCCTTAAATTATATAACTAATTATCAGTTTGGTCCTTGAAAGGCAACCTTTGCAGAACAAAATACAAAACGCAGAAAACACAACTTGATCTTTGCATCATTTACAACATTTGCAACATCAACATTTCCACCATTTGCAGCATCAACATTTACAACATCTCCACCATTTGCAGCATCAACATTTTATGCATTTCCACCATTATCAGCCTCAACATTTTCTGCATTTCCACCATTATCAAATATAGTAACCAACCAGAACAAAAATCATCTTTCTATTTTTTAAACCAAAAACCCTAATAAGACTAATCTAAACAACAACAAAAAACTGAAAACTTGAAAACAAAATCATTAAAAATGAAAACGAAATCATTAAAAATAAAAACGAAATCATCAAAACTAAAAATGAAAATAAAAAAAAAACGGCCAAAAAAATGGTGAAAACGAACAGGAGGAGAAGGTGAGATGGATGTGAGACTTACCTTAACCAAAGACTGCTTCGTTCTTCAAAAACCCATTGTTGATCGTCGGGGATGATGATGATTTTGGAGAGGAGAAGGTGATGAAGGTTTTAGCGGGACGGAGAAAGGTCGGGGACTGTTTTGATGGGTATGACTGAAATCTGAGGGTGGAAGGTAAGGATAAGACAGGGGTAAAAATGGAAAAGCAGAAAAATTGCATTTGAAAAGTGAAAACTGAATTTTTTGCGTTTCCATCAATTTGGTCCTTGTACACGTTGCTTCCTTTTTGATACGTGTATAGGACAACACAACATGCAGGGAGCCAGCTCAACATCACTAACAGACCTTTTGGACGGAGGGACCATTTTGATAGACGTGAGAGAAATTCGGGAACGAAATTGATATTTCGCAAAATTTGGGGACGATTTTGGCCGATGCTTGCAAATTCAGGGACGAAGTTGATGATTCACTCAATAAACATGCTTAAAATTTAAACTTTTCTTCTTGGCGAACTTATCATAATTTTAATTGATTTACTTTTCTTAGAAATAATTAGAATTAGGTTGTTGTAAAAAAAATATATCAATAAAAAAGATAAAATTAATGCTCCGTCTCAAATTATAGTACCCTCTCCGTTCCATAATATAAGCAAAAAAAATTCATTTTCTTTGTCCCAAAATATAAGCAAAACAGACAAACTTTTATCCTATTTAATCTTGTTTTTAAAAAATATCTCTTTTAAAACTTTTGTTTATTCTCATAAAATTAAATGCAAATTACATTCAATTTTCTCCCTCTTTCATTTTTTCCATAACCAATAGTCAATGAAATTTTTTTTTACATCTTCCTATAAAACTTTTTCCAAAGAAAACACAAAAACCTATACTCCAAATTCTTATGTTTTAGTTTTCTTATTAAGTGTGTTTTTTTTTTTGCTTATAATTTGGGACGAAGGGAGTATGCCGCTTTGAAAAAATAATTTGTCGTGGATACATGGATATCTTACAATACCAATGAAAATTATATTTTTCTTATTACTATATCTTTAACTATTTGTTACTCTATCTTCTTTCAATTCTTTCATTTATCTCTCTCATATCATTTATTAAGGACAAATTTGTAAAATAACTTATAATATCTCTTTCTCACACAAAATTAATTAGATTTATTAATGTGTAAAATGCTCAAAATGTCATATAAGTTGGCCTCAAACAGTATAATTTCAATAAACTCACGATGACAATTAGTTGTGAAATATGTAAGAGATTATTGTATGTTTTATTTTTGTGAGAGATTGAATTGACCGGCAAATAACTAATTTTTTTCAAAAATAAATTTCATCAACAAAATAATAAAATAATAATAACAATGATGCTTAATAGTGTAACAGAATTTGCAACTACAATAAAAGTAACAAAAATGTCAACCAAAGGAGAATGTTTCAATAACTTCTTAATGTTTTAATGGCTTCTTCCCAATATTAAAAGATTATTGTGATGCGATGGTTGACCCATCTGCGTCATCCTTACATTCAACCTCTACGACGATGGTACTTTTAATTGCAATTTTTGCAATCTTCTTTTCTAAGAATGCATTGGTTATCCAAATGTTAGAGGAATCTCATGTCAATAAAGGTCGTATCGGCTAAGATGAGCCTGCTTAAACAAAAACGTTGGCCATTCTTGGATGGTGTTCTTTTGTTTGATTATAATAACACCGAAGATTTTTCGGACCCTGATGATAAGTTTCTTAAAAACTGGTTGAATGGCGTATGAGACCTCTAAAATGTGTTGTTGAAGATGATGGGTTAAACATACAACCATATTACTATGGTGGTGTTGGTATGCAAGAGAAAGAAAGTTATACCAACATTTATAAGCACCGGTTTATAAATCTCTTGAAAAGATAAAACTTTACTTGCGTCGTGACATGTCCTATTATCATTAAATATAACAAAAGTTGTACTAAATATATATTATATATAACGAAAATATGGGGTTTCGAGAAGATTTTGGGATTGTTTTTTTGCTATTCCAATTATACCCTTAAACAAATTTTCATATAATATTATTATATTGTTGGTGTTATTAAAAAAGATAAAAAAAATTGTTATACTTGTTATATTATTGTTGTCATTGAAAAATATAAATATGGTTTGTTGAGTTTGTTACATTTGAAAGTCACAAATATCTATACTTATAATTTTTTATCTATTTTAAAAAAATTATATAAAATATCGTTTGTAATTTACACGCAAAATTTCTATAAAATATCGTTGATGATGTACAAGCATTATCGTGATTAAAATGGCGGAAAGACGGGAACGTGAGATTTTATGGTTTCAACAAGACAATGGAATTTCGATTCTTCATTATAGAAAAAAAAAACTATGGACATTAAACCTTATATTTTACGTATTTATGGGAAAAGAAAAAAATAAATAAATGAACAAATGAGAAAAGACAAGAGTACAAATAAATAATTAATGCTATTGATGTTTTCGATCTAATTCTAAAGTGGTAAATTATGTAATTTATAATTTATTCATAAAAAAGTACGTTGCAAAACTTTTGCGATTATTTATAAAAAAGAAAATTCAGTTTGTTATGAAAGATAATAGATACCTAATTTATAAATGTAACAAGGGTTAAAATTTACAATTAATTTGTATTTCCAACCTATATAATATTTATTCTCACATAACATGCATGACTCAAATAAACTAATTTATTTCATGAATGTTTTAGAAAATATATATTCTCAGCGTAATATTTGGTAGTTCATGCATGTAGTTGATGGTGTTGTTTATGATTAAATTACATGACTTTAAGAGTCATATTTAATATACATGGAGAACGAGATGGATATACATCATTTGCAAGATATATTGGTGGTTCGTGCATGAAGTTTGTGGTAATGTTTGTGATTGAAATGTATTACTATATATTGGTGGTTCGTGCATGAAGTTTGTGGTAGTGTTTGTGATTGAAATGTATTACTCCAGAGTCATGGTTACTTCATGAGAATGAAAGAAAATTAATTGTGTATGATGTATCTAATATTAAAAAATATTCTAATTGATTATATATTAATTGTATTTTTATTTTTATATATTTTTTTTGAGCAATTTCTTTTTTATATAATTAACAAATCATACATTCCATAAGGTTTGGTTAGATTCTAAAATGTATCCCTTTGAAAATTTATTCAAGCAAGTTGTGAATCAATTCACAACATTAATTAAAAAAATTGTAACAACATTAAACGTTGTAATGGTATTTTCTTAGCAAAATTTAAGTTGTTTAACTTTTTGATCATTACATATAAACAAAAAAATAAATTTCGTTGTTTATTGGGACTAAGATTCGATCAAAATATCATTCTTTAGACAAAATAATAATAATGGCAACTTAGATTTTTATGGGCATCTGTCTGGATTAAAAGGGGTTATAAGCAGGCGAGTGGATCGACCACCAACACAGCAACAAGATCCACGTACCATTAACCTTTGTTCAAAGAAGTGTACATAATAACTTTTTCGAGCATAACAATCAAGAACAGTCACAAAGACTGAGACAAATAATAATTTGGTGTCTGAGTGGAGGTAGACACAACACTTTGAGACTTGCAGATGTGAACAGACCTGAACATTAGAGAATCAAGCATAGGATCACCAACTCAGCCGATTTCACGAGAAAAAACATGTTTGAACCCAAATCGAGGGACGTGATCAACACATTAGTAACCAAGCAGCCTTTTTAGGTTAATAGAACCATACCCTTTCGAGTTTATAAAACCGAACCACTGCAAAAGAAGCCACATATGTTACTACCAAAACTCTGATCAGAAACTCAAAAACATAAAAACAAACAAAATTGTACGAACGTATAACAATACGAACCCATAAACAAAAAACAAAAAATGCAAAAAACCTGATGCAGACCACCACCCAAACCCGAGACTTGAAGAACAATGGCGACAACTCCACCTACAACTGCAACCCTCAATCTTTCCACGTGGAGGAGGCAAATCCCAGAACCTGCAGTAACATAAAGAGGCGAGCCCTGGACAATACGCCTGCAACCAACTAGTAAAAGTTGAATCCAACCAAAACATAACCAAATTCTTGCGTACAACAATATATCTCGAAGCGACGAACAAAGAAAAAACTGGAACGAGGGACTGCTAGAGAAAAAAAAAAGGCCATCAGTGGTGCAGAGGTTGAAGCTAATCGCACCACCATCCAGAAATCCTACATGGTGTGAAGAAAAACCTGGATTTGAGGGAAGAAGGGATAAATCAGTGGCTGGAAAGTTGTTTTTTTTAGAGAGATGGGAGAGAGCTACAGTTCCAGAGAGAGGATCAACCCAAAATAAAGAATTTTCTTATAAAACCAAGTTAAAAAATGATCATCATGTTTAGTTCAACTAATGATGTTGATATAATTAGGTTAAATATCATCACTCGAGTTCTAACCATCAACATGTTGTGTATGTAAGTTTGAACGATATTTGACACTTCGTCTACACAGGGCCGACCCATAACCCGTTGAGGCAAGGCTAGATCACCGGGTCTCAAAATTTTTGGGGCCCATAATATTATTTTTTTAAATATAAGATTAAAAAAAGACACTTTATATATTCGTAAAGTAAGACTATGAGTGTGGCATTGCATGGTCTGATGGTAAAGCTTCTTCTATTTTACCACAAGGTATGTGGTTCAACATCCAAAAGAAACCTTATAACAGTCAGTTGATATTTTTTTATAAAATTTGGATGTTATTTATAATTTATATAAAAAAATTGTTTTTTTTATTTGTTTTGACTTTTATTGGGGGCCAATTTCTAAAATTAAAATGGGGCCTTCAAATTTTTTAAGACGTCCCTGCGTCTACATAAAAAAATAAAGTTAGAAATGAATAAATAACAAGCGAAGCTCATATAAAAAACTTATTTTAAGTGAACAAGTTGAAACTTTTGGTCCCCTCCGAAAAGAAAAAAAAAAAGTTGAAACTTTAGGGACCAATTTGGTCATTTCCACTAAGTTGAAAGTTGTAAAACCCTTGTAAACACTGCGACGCAGCTCAAACACACACATATTCGACAAAAGCCGCACGCACGCACTTAGGTTGTGAAGTTGTTCTTGTTCACTTCACCGATGGCTCAGTTGAAAGCATTTCCTTCACATCCATGCGCTACTACTACTCCTTCCCTTCATGCAACAGGTTCTCCTTCGTTTTCATTTCACTCTCTTTATAAAATGCTATTAACAATTTCCAAAACCCCATTTTTTTGAATGTTATTAACAATTTATCATGACCCTTTATTGATTTTCATTACATTTCCTTATCTCATCATCATTTTTGGTTCCTTGATTGTCATTTGCAGAGAATATTCTGTTTAATCGGGTCTGGAAGGCTAATCCATGTTCATTCAAAAAGGTGATCTTTAAAAGTTCAAACTTTATTATTAGAGTTTACTAATATATGCTTTTATTTCATATTTTTTGACCCTTTTTTTTTATTATACGTTTGTGTTGGTCTTAATTTGGACTTTTTTAATATGTGTAGTTGAAACCAAGAGCTAGTGTTGGTGCTGGTAGACTTCAAGGTGAGATTATTTTGTCTCAAGATCCATTGAAAGCTGTATGTGGTTTGCATTGCCTTTATTTGATTGATTTATAAACAATGGTGAATCCGTGGTCTTAAACTGCGGTGTCAGTTTAGTTTCCATTCGCCGTGAACCTTTGTATTGCGGCAAAATTCGGTCGAAATTGTGGTTGTGACGCTGTTGCGGAGACCTCAAAATCTGTTATACTGCGGTTGTGGACCGCAATTTAAAACCATATTCTTTAAGTTAAAACAGAATTATTCATTAGCATGTGGTATTTTCTATTGTTCTTTGTAGTTTAATCTTTCAATTAAGATTTAAGACCTTATCAGGTATTAACATGATGTGTCTCTCCAATTTTATTCTTTATATGTTGGAAATGAATTGACTCATCTGTTTTCACTTGGATTTTGAAAATGATCATTTTCTTAACAGAATTATTGACATAAAAGCAGTAAACAAATAAATTTATGGAGAGTGTAATTTGCATCGATGTTGAAAGTGGATAAATTATGTGGAGGAGAGGAACTGTGTGTTCACCAGTTGATTATATTGATTAGATGCTGTTTGATAGTTAAGTTTAATGTTTGTAATGCTATAGAAATTTTCATGACATGCAGTTGTAAAGGCAGTATCGCGCAGTGATACGGATGTTGAAGTTTCCGAAGCCAAGAAGGGTAGCGGGCTACGTGGAAAATTGAATAAGGTTGTACTTGCTTACAGTGGTGGCTTAGACACATCAGTCATTGTCCCATGGTTGAGGTATATATGTTGCCTTGTTCTTTTTTATTTTTCTACTAGATTTCCATCACAAGTTCACAATCCTCTCCTTTGTATATTCTGAATAAAGAATGCTCAGTAATTTAGATTTTAGAGATGTAGTTTAATTTTGAGTGGAATGGGTAAATAAAGTTTAGAAACCATTTTGAAGTTACCTATTGTTGTATAATTTGTTCTTGTTATATTATCTTATTTGATGATTTTGTTGCTGCAGAGAGAATTACGGTTGTGATGTTGTGTGCTTCACTGCTGATGTTGGCCAAGTATGTTGTTACTTTTCAAATTTATTTCTTCTAATCATGATTATGCTGTCTAAATCTGTTATTGGAAGAGGCGTTATGAGATTGTAAATTTCTGGCCAGGAGAATTTGTTTTATTCTGTTTATTGTTGATGTGCTACATGTCTGGTAACGAAATTAATTTCATATAGGGTATAAAAGAATTGGACGGTTTGGAAGCCAAAGCAAAAGCCAGTGGAGCCTCCCAATTAGTTGTAAAGGACTTGAAGGAGGAATTTGTTAAAGATTACGTATTTCCTTGCCTGCGTGCTGGTGCCATTTATGAGAGGAAGTATTTGCTTGGGACCTCAATGGCCCGTCCTGTAATTGCAAAGGTACTTCGGCTTGAAGTTTAATATTTCATTTCAACTTGTAAAACCTTTTTGCTTGTAAATATGTACCCCCAACACTTCAGATTAAAGGCGTGTCCGGTGTCCAACACGTGTCAGTGTCTTACACTGACATGATACTGACACATGTATTTATATTCAGTTTCTTCCAGTCTTCAAATAATAATCGGTTGACATGTCAATGTTATGTCCGGTGTCCGTGCCATTGCTTCATAGTAGTTGTAATTGACGATGATAGTGGAACATACTTATCCCCGTGTCTGTGGTTGTTGTACTGATTGTCCGTGCTGACTGGCAGGCCATGGTGGATGTTGCTAAAGAAGTTGGAGCAGATGCTGTCTCCCATGGGTGTACAGGGAAAGGAAATGATCAGGCATGTTTTCAGTCTTCTTACTATTGTAGTTACTGTACTTTGTCATGTCAATTATATTATTCTGACTGATTTATTTATTTTTTATAAACATTTAGGTTCGATTTGAGCTTACTTTCTTTGCGCTGAACCCCAAGCTAAACATTGTGGCTCCATGGAGGGAGTGGGATATTACAGGGAGAGAAGATGCCATTGAGTATGCTAAAAAGCACAATGTTCCCGTTCCAGTGACAAAAAAATCCATCTATAGCAGGGATAGGAACCTATGGCATCTTAGCCATGAGGTATGCTTTGTGGTTATCCTCAATCTAGCTTTAGTTGTAGTGTTGAATGTTGGCTGAGTTTAATGATTTGTTTGTTTTTTCATTGGGTCTTGGCTGCTATTGAATTTAAGGTCAGATGATCCTTTCAAAGTAATGGAGTTGGTCCTTTAAAGAATGGTCTATAAGAACACATATTCATAATATATCAAAGCAAGATATACAAATTTTCAATAGATCAATAGATTCCGGGAAATGTCAAAAAATCATGTGATTATCCACACAAACGTCTTTACTTTAGTCTAAGATTTTAGTCATCAATTTAGTTCCTTATTAGTTTTGTCCTTTAATTATCCTTTGTTGGAAGGCGGTCTAAAGGATGCTAATATACATGTGTCTGCATGTTTGGAAGCACATATGGGTTTGACCTACTCGCCACATTAATGTTTGTTAGATGGCCTTCATTCATTCCGTAACAGATAGACCAAAATGACATGGACTCACTAAATTGGTGACAACAAAATTCTTAAGATCTTATGTGTGATGACACTTGAATCTTTGAAGGACAAAAATTATGGTTCACTGTAATTTGTTTCTAAATGTGTGTAACATAACATATTTTTAGAACTATTTAAAGATATCCTATCATTTGTTACCGGTCTCAAGAGATCATCTGAATCCTCGAAGGGAATGGACTGCATCATTTCTATGCTATATTGTTCAAAATTGCTTATCTTTAGTTTGATCTAGGATTATGCTTTATGAAATTGTTTATCTATTGTCTGAAATTGTTTATCTTTGGGAGTGAAATGCTACTGTTTCTCTGATATATGTAATCTGTGTCACTAAAGGGTGATATTTTGGAAGACCCGGCTAATGAACCCAAAAAGGATATGTACATGATGTCTGTAGACCCGGAGGATGCTCCAGATCAAGCAGAGTAAGCTTCCTTCTCATGGTTTTACTAATTAAGGATCTGTTTGGATTGACTTGTTTGAGTTTATTTACTGGCATAAACACTTGTGGGACTCTTTGGGAGAACCTATGTACACATCTTATGCTTTTAGCTTACTTTCATAAGCTCTCAAGGATAGCTTATGAAAACAACTTATAGCTTATATAAAAACAGTTTGATAAACACTTATGCTATAAGTATTAAATTAAGTTGTTTATCCAAACAGGGCCCAACTATATATACAGGTTTATGCTTTTAAAAAGGGTGCTTACTATTGTTTTTGGAAGTTGTACCTTACATTTTTTGAAAGTACACATTATTTCTTGCAGATATTTGGAAATTGGTATTGAGTCAGGACTTCCTGTTTCACTCAATGGCAAGACGCTCTCACCAGCAACTTTACTCGCTGAGCTCAATGAGATAGGTGGAAAGCACGGAATTGGCCGGATCGACATGGTTGAGAATAGGCTTGTAGGCATGAAGAGCCGCGGAGTTTATGAAACTCCGGGTGGGACTATCCTTTTTAAAGCAGCACAGGAGTTGGAGTCTTTGACACTTGATCGAGAAACAATACAGGTGAAAGATACATTAGCCCTTAAATATGCAGAGTTAGTGTATGCTGGTAGATGGTTTGATCCACTTCGTGAGTCGATGGACGCCTTTATGCAGAAGATTACTGCGACCACAACAGGTTCTGTTACTTTGAAATTGTACAAAGGTTCTGTTACTGTAGCAGGTATGAAGAGTCCTTTTAGCCTGTATAGGCAAGATATCTCATCATTTGAGGGTAGTGAGATATATGATCAAGCTGATGCTGCTGGTTTTATCCGGCTTTACGGTCTTCCAATGAAGGTCCGGGCAATGCTTGAACAGGGCCTTTAAGCGTTGATTCATTTCAAAGCGTATTTGATTGCCTTAAAAGGACATGCTTTGTTTCACAAAACAACAAAAATGTTTTATCTGTTATTTAAGTTTTGTCGTTTAGGAATTGGATTGTAACATAGATAGTAGTTTTGAATTGTTAGCAGATCACCTCAACTTTAATAAAAGGATGACAAATGTTAACTGAGTACCTGTAATGGTACATTGATTAAGGAATGTTATCATTAATTAAATGTTTTATCCTTCAATAAATAAGAGCTGAAACTCTGCTAATGTAATAATTGTGTTCTCAATAAAAAAAATTATGATGCTTGAACAATTATTGTCAAAGGCAAAGAAATTCAATACAAGGTGGTATTTTGTCCTTCAGTCGCCAAGCACGCCTTTTGTTTTCTTCGAGATCCCAAGTTTCGAAGTGCTCCTCATCCAGTGGTCTCAATTTTGGTTTAGTTGGTAACCTTGTATCAATGGTTATTTTCTGGAGTTCATCTGTATTCTCAAGAATGTACATAACTAATTCAACTTCACATGCTGCTCCACAAAACCCAACCAATTCCAACTCCTTAAGACTATATTGACATTCCATTGTGAATTTATGTTCAGTTCTATAAGTTGGTTTGGTATTTAGCATCTGCAACATATAAAAAACACATTCAAATTCACAACTAACCTAGCTTTTGGGCATAAATAATACTTGATGCACCTTACATGACAAAGTAAGGTGCTAGAACTAGAAGTATGCAAAAAAGCAGTATGAATATATTCATCTCATTTCCATATGAATATATTCATTTAAATAATCAAATATCTAAAAGCAGTAGTATCTAACTTATTATTCATAGCGTGTTATCTTTATTGACTACAAAAAAGGGTCATAATCACAAATGCCAAAGCTAACAAAGCTAACAAAGCTAAAGACACAAGGATGTTCACCTTGATTGTGAACTTCCATAGTGAAGGTGATGCCTTCAATAACATAACACAAGCACTAATGCCATCACTAACACAAGCAACCAACTCCAATTGCTTGAGATTTTTTAACTTGGGAAGTTGACTTAACCAATAAATCTGAAAATTACACAGTAAAAAAGATATCACTCTTGATAATAAGCAAACCAGCCTAAGAAAAGAAAGGTAGGTAGGGAAGTTTACCACTTCAGGTGAGTTTTGTGTGATATCCAATTTAAGCACTTTTATTTGTGGCAGAAAGCTTTCTCTAACAAACTCCACAAAGGATCCTCCAAAAGAGGCTTCCTCAAGGCATGGAACACTCTTGAATTCTGTCTCCAAATGTGATCCATAGTATTTGAATGATACTAATTTCTCAGCAAAAATTTCAACTTTTGTCAATTCCCAACATCTTACCAATTCTAAACAGTTCAACTTCAATGATGAACCTGAAACCTTCATAGTTTTTGGAACTCTTGAATCAACTAAACTCAATGTTTCAAGTAATTGGCAGTTACATATTAAATACTCTAGCATTTCGTCGGTCACAGTAATCGATTTCAAACGCAAAATGCACAAGGAATTAAATCTTTCCACCTTAAAAATGTGCAGTGGAATAACATAATCAATTGTATGACCAAAATACAGTTCAAGCTTTTGAACCTTTTTTTGAACTGCAAAGTGAATCCAGTTATCAATATCACTAACAGTTTTCATAGGAAACCAAAACTTCAATCCTTGTAAAGTGGAACATTGCAGTGAACTTAACAACTCATTGATCCAACTTGTATATGTTTGTCTTTCAGCATCATACATGATTTCCATTGCCATTTGTAAACGCCCTCCTGTAACCTTCTTAAGATCTTTTTTCATGTCTTTCATAATTGGCGAACCTTCAAATTCTAAGGTTCCTGAAAAATAGGTCCATAGATTTTTCCATTTTCTTGAGAGAATGCTTGTTCTAGCAGCTTCATTTATTGGTAACTTTGATAAAATGTTTATAGGGATTCCATCTGGTAATTGGTTTATGACATCTTCTTCATAGTCTTTCTCATTGTTAGTTTTTGCTCTCTTTTGTTTACCATCGTTGCTAGTTCCATCTTGCATGGTCCTAAATTTTATCAAAATTTCTGGATCATCAAGATAAGGAATTAGACTAATACATAAAATTACAATTTTGATGATTATGAAAATTTCATTGATATTAACTAAGGATGAAACTTTGATGATAATAACTAAATGACACCTCCTTAATTTTGTCAGTATGTCATCAAATTATACATCCTATGTAAAGGAAACACATATGATTCAAATGTAATAAGGCTTTTGAACACTTATTTCTGAAAATTAATATAAACAAGTTTTATTATTCAACAAAAATGAAAAATGGCGAAGAAAGCAAGAAATGAGTAGTTACCTCTTTATGTTCTCTTTGTGATTTGTGAATGAGACTTGTTTGAAGAACCTGGTAATTGTTGTGATCTACAAAGAATAACCTTGTACTCTTTTTTTGGATAGAAGAAGATCCGGAGTATGCTCCGTTGGTGATGATTGATGAACCTCAACTCAAGTTACCTTTTTCTTTTTTACTATTTTCTTTTTGAGGGGGGTTCATTTAATATGGTTGGTTTGCTTAGGAATTTAGTGATTCTATTCAAAGCATAATGGAACCGGCTCTACAATCTGCATTGCTTACATTTTTAACAAAATTATATTTTAACACAAATATCGATCATGATTTATATGATGCGATTTAAATATATGGTTAGTCCTTCAAAAAAAAATATGGTTAGTTATGTTTGATGGATAAATTATGGGAAATAGCAAGTTGTTGTAACTCATTAATGTTTCAATTCACTTAACGTCATTAACCACATTTTTTAACGCCATTAAACACATATTTTTTTCCTTCAAATCTTGAAATATATATCACATCTTTCAACCATGCAAATTGTGTTCAAATATACATGATTTTCATGTATTCAAAATACACATGATATCAATTAACCATAATTTGTGTTTAGAAGTCATGGTTAATAACATTCAAAATCATTGTTAATTGTATTAAATTGATGATTAATGAGTTTCAATGCCTTATTATAACCAATGAGAGAGGCAACAGGGAGACATACTCTGGCCACAAGCCCTCTATTTTTCTTAAACCTTTTGTTAGGGTATACTGTATACTAATTTGTTTTAGTCCTCTCCAGTTATCAAACTTTATACTACTTTTTTTTTTCAGCAAAACTTTATACTACTTTTTTATTTATGGATTTCTTTGTCATTTTTCTCATATATTATAAAAATTTTGCAGTCTAATTAAAGTGTCAATTCTGTATATGACTATCACTAAGTTACCATTTGTGTATATATGTGTTCTTTTTTTTTTTTTTTTTTATTTATTTATTTTTTTATTTTTTTTTTTACATGTATAGATGTGTTCAATGTTGACTTTCATTTTCAAAGACATTATTGAGTGAAAAAAATCTTCAAAGACAAAATAGTAGTATTAGTTTGGGATATATTTTAAAATAATAATAAATATATCTAATAAATTGCATTTAAACATATATTTAAGGACAATTTTTTCTCTAAAGGGATTTTGTTGAGAATTCTAACTCTTGTTCGAAACGACCAAACGAACAAGACGATGGGTGGAACAAATAATAATGGCAACCAACAATCAAACAATCCAAACAACAATAGTCAACCAAGAAAAAAGTATAGCAATCCACAATCATATTAAAGAACAAAGATAAAGAGAGTAGATGAACAACACGCAAAATTTATTTGTCCAGTTCGACCAAATTATCTACGTCTGAGGGAGAGAGCATGTCTTCATTCCACTATCAATAAGTTTTTATAAGAGATATTAATAAGTTACAATAAACTGACTTCAATAATAAACCTTAATGTCTACCCCCTTTGTCTTTCTTTTCTTAACCCACAAAAATATATCTCAAGAACACGAGAGAAAGCTTGAATCATTCCTCTATCCAAGATGTTTAGAATGTGTTTTTCAACCCTAATTTTTCATCCAAAAGCTCTCAAACTTCGTCCTTTAATTTTTTCTCTCTAAAAGTTCTCTCTTTTAATGATATCAAACAATGAGGTAAAAAAACCCTATTTATATGCAACTTATAAATAGACTAAACTATCCGTCTTTTCAAATCAATATTTCATAACATGTTTATATTTTAAGACAAATATACGATAAAATAATAAAAACAACTCACTTTTTTTCAAATCAATATTTCATAACATGTTTATATTTTAAGATTTTGATGTACTTCTTTTCCATGTATAGTTCCTCTTGAGACCTTAACACTTTAGAGAAATAGGAATTCTTTTTTCTTCTTCTTTGTCTCGAAGGTTTCTTCAACCTAGAACATTAAATATTGATTCGTCATGTTATGAGTGTCTAGCCCCTTCTATTAGACTCAATTCTCATTGGTTCAAGAATACTTTTTAAATGAATTGAAAATAGGAATTCATGTTGCACACTATTTTGTTCTATTATTCTTATTGTTTTATAATATATTTTAAAATGAACAAAATTCATTCATTAAAGAAACAATTTTTTAGAAATAAGATATGTTAAATTGTGGACCTTATCAATTTTTTTATTTTATGAATATGCTCTTTTCATTCAAGAAGAGTATTTTAGGCCTAACCACTTTTTACTAGATGCCCTCTTTCTTTTCAAGAAGAGTATCATCATTCAATAGAAATCATTATACATTTTCTCTTTATTAGATTACTTACCCGAAGACGATGTTATTTTCCATGCAATTTAGTTTAGATTTATAACTTCTCTTTGGTTTATAATTTTTCTTTAGATGTAAACCATTTTTCTTTTGCTGGTTAATACTTTTTAATAAACAAAGTTATATATGTGTAATAAATTTTAGTTTTTCTTTTGAAGGAATTTTTTTTAGTTATGAAATAAATTTATGTGTGTTTTTTACTCAAGTCATGTATGTGTAATACATTTACAATTTTTTTTTTGTATTACTTAACATGCTTAATCAATATTTAAACTGTATTAATTATGATGAACACAATCATTGAAGTTTGGTTGGGTACATATATGTCATCCAAATATTTAATGTTATGCCATATTTGTGTATAATTTTTATAAAAAAAATCAAATTTTAAATAAATTTTGCTTAAACGGTACCCAACTAAACTCCAAAGTACCCAACAATTTACCATTAAATCATTTAAGTTAATATCAAAATTTATTGTCAAATTTTGATGTCAAAACATTGCACTCTAGTTATAAACGTTGTTTTTTGGTCAAGTTTGCTTATTTTTTTAGGTCAAGAACCGTAAATATTAGGGCAAAAAAATCTGATGTCACTTAAGGCGTATTCAAATTAAATCATGATGTCAAAATATTGCACTCTAGTTCCTTCAAAAAAAAAAAAATATTGCACTCTAGTTGTAAACGTTGTGTTTTGGTCAAGTTTGCTGTGTTTTTTAGGTCAAGAACCGTAAATATTAGGGCAAAAAAATCTGATGTCACTTAGGCGTATTCAAATTAAATCATCATGTCAAAAATCAAAATAGTCAAAATTTGGTCACCAACCTTGCATAATAGTCCCAACTAATAATTGTTTTTGGAATTGAGTAAAATCAAATAAGTTCTGAAATGCAACAATTTCTTCTATTGACCGAATACTACGAAGTGACTAACATCGTATAAAACTCACACAACATGTGAAGTCTCATGTTTGAAAATGTGTTTAGGCCATCAATTCCAGCATTGTCAATTGAATTAAATCTTTGAGACAAGTGGGACAATTGAAAACTTCTACGGTTGACTCATAAATTGAAGTGTACTGATACTTTTGTTTTCTAAATCTATAAATTAACGATAATTTTTATAAATTAAAGAGCTATATGTCGACATTTATATTTAATGATCATTTCTATGAAATAAAGAGTTATTTGTCGATATTTATATTTTAAAAATATCATTTCATAAGAAAAAATATCAATTAATTATTTAAAAGAAACATCGTAAAAATCATTATTATTTCTTATGACTACTAAAAATTTTGAAAAAATATATTCTATTCTGTCGACACTTTTGGTAAATAAGATTTAATTATTATAATTATAAATGATGGAAAATAAGTTTTTTTCTTCTTCAAAAAACAACTCATTTAACTATTTAATTTTAAAAAAATTAAAATACTGGTACACTCAAATTGTTTGGTGTACGAAGAATTTTTCGGAACAATTTTGTCCAACATCGAATTGTTCGATTTAAATATATCATCAAATGCGAGAAAAACAGAAAAAGAAACACTAAAACCGATCCAATTCCAATATTATAAACACCAAGTTAAATTCAGTCATATACAACTACTGTATTAGAATTAATTTTCTAAACCATGGGAGATCTATATCATCCATATTTTTTTGAACTAAACTAGATAGATAGATCAACGCAGGAAAGAGAGACAAAACTGATGTGGGGCCTGTATTGTTTTCTTCGTTCCAGAATTGCGAAGAAAGACAAGAAAAGTTCATGTTTGGATGAGAGTGAATATTATTAAAAGGAGTATACAATTCCGTTCCGTCATTACTCATTCATTACCATACTACCTAACTCTGAAAAATTGGGGTTGGGGTAGTTAATACTGTTGGCTACTATGTCTTTAAACTTTAAAAATATGTTTTCCCACTGCTGACGTTATGCGCGTCCTGTCCTATATGCATGGAGTTTACGGTCAAAGTATGGTAAAATACTTGTGTTCGTGGAACCAGCACACTTATTGGATTTTTCAAAAGTTGGTAGTGTATTTAGGAGAGAAAATTAATAATAATGATTAAAATGAGACTGTTTTGATGAGATTTTGTGATGTGCAAAGTGTCTGTTAAAATTATACATTGAATAGAAATTTTGAGGTTGAACAAAATATTAGTGAAAGAATACATAAATTTAATATAAGGTTTTGAGTGTATATATTGTTTCAAATATTATTTGTGTGGTTGTACTTAGTCCAATGTGATTGTTCAACCGGTGAAGTTTTCCCTCGTGGTTCAACGGTGGTAGCAGAGTATGATTAGACTTGATGGGGGAGCTGGAAATATTCTTAATATTGGATCAAGGATGGCGGAGAATCTCACACTTTTGTGTAAGTGTGAGTTAAAGTCTCATATTCGATAGAAGAATTGAGATTATGCCTTTAGATGGTTTAGATTCCAAAAATTCTAAAACCGTTAGGTATTTTCGGTTTACGGGTAACGCGAGAGACATGGGAGACATATAATTTCTCTTAAAGTTCTAAGTGAAGATATATGTGACGTCCAATCTCATTTATGTGGTTGATCTTACTAGCCCAATATAATGATTGAGGAATGTTAAATAACTCAACTGGTTTAAACTAATAAATAAGGAGTTGAAGATCATGAGTTCAAACTTCATTCCTGTGAAACTTTCCCTAATGACCCCATATGAAAGAGAGAAAGTCATTAAAGATAGATATTTTTTAAGTCTTATCAAATATTATTACATCCAAAATTTAGACTTCCAATTCAACCAAGAATACTTGTAAAAAAAAATAAAAAATAAACCCAGGATAAAAAAAATTAACCGCTTAAGTTCAACTGTTTTTTGAACTTGTTACAAGAGAGTTATATTTTTCTAATTGCAAATCAATTACTAACTCGAGGGAAAGGGTCCGTTTACTTTTTTTGAAGTTATTTTCTGTTTTCATTGGCATAGAGTGAAGATAAAAATGATAGCTAAACAACTACCCATTTATTTGTTCTTATTATCAAGATAAATTTTAGAAAATAAAAATAGAAAATATTGTCACGCAATAAACAAGGACATATTTTTTAGATTTCAAATAAATTATTGGTCAAATACCTCTCTCGGTCCTTTAAGTTTTTAAGGTTTCAGATAGGTCCTTTAAGTTTCGAGCTTGTTTCAGATAGATCCTTTCTGTCAACCTCCGTTAAGCCAAAGTTGTTCTGTCCGTTAAGCCAAAGTTGATATGTCCGTTAAGTGGGTGAGGTGGTTCTCTCTGACACTTGACATCAATTTTTTTCCCCAACCAGATCAACTTTGACTTAACAGACATATCAACTTTGCCTTAACGGAGGTTGATAGATAGGACCTATCTAAAACAAACTCGAAACTTAAAGAACCTATCTGAAACCTTAGAAACTTAAATGACCTATCTGAAACAAACTTAAAACTTAAAGGACCTATCTGAAACCTTAAAAACTTAAAGGATCTATTTGAAACAAACATGAAACTTAAAGGACCCGAGGAGATATTTAGCCTAAATTATTTATTCAAGATTTATGAACAATTTAACGTTCTTTAAAAAAAATGAACAATTTAACGTAACATCGGTAAATTATGTTGTTTACATATCATAGAGAACATTTTTCTTTTCAATTAACAATAAACAGTAGGTTAAAAATATAAACTAAATCTCTATTTTAAAGGATAAAATTGTAAAAACAATAATGAATACAAACAACTTTAATACAAATATAACTTTCTTAATTCCCGTGATTTTATCAAAATGATTTTATATTTAGGGATGGTGATAGGAAGTTGTAGTTATGCATGCATGAGTCATATATATATTGTATTTATAATGTATAATTTTGACTCACAAATGATGCATTTGTATACCAATAATCTTTTATAAAAAAAAAAGTTCACACTAATCAAAATCTCTTGATATCTTATCCATAAGAAAAAGGCCTAATATATATCTTAAACAAAATACACCACTAAAATGCACGACACACCTTTTCTATATGGATAAAACAATTAAGTTAACAAGGTATGGAAGTGTATCCACCGTGTGATTGCGGTGACACCCAACACATTTTGATTCATACTGGGCGGCTCTGCCATTTGCCATTAACTAATAACTACTTAAAAATTTAAAATAAAATAAGAAAATAAAAGTCTTGCACCAATAATAATAATAAATAAACCAAGTAAGTTATGTTCCTTTGACCGTTAATATAAGTTATTTCTAGGACATTTTCTGTCCCGCGTTATCCGCTTTCTCTCTCTTGCCTCCCAAAATATACAAGGCTGACTTTTATGCCATTTTTCTCTTCCTCGAACACACCAAGAAACTTGCTTGCACCATCCCAATCATAAATATTCAATCTTCCAGAAATTTACTTAACACGTCTTCAAATTTCACAAACTATAAATACTCAAACCACCCAATTGTTTCATAGCCAACATAAAAATAAGTGTGTGCATATATAACTCCTATAAACCGCTATAGGCCTAACTATTTAATTTCATTGAATTTGACTTTGTATAGTTGGAAACATTTTTTTGTAGTGATTTCCAATTGTAGCCTTTGATTGCGAACAATATATAATTAACATGAGGAGTAACATGGAATATGAGCGTGTACTTAGTTACTTTGATGAAGACCGTGACGGAAAGATTTCGCCGAACGAGTTAAGGAGTCGAATGGCGAAGATTGGCGGAGAGTTTCAATTGAAAGAAGTGGAAATTGCTATTGAGGCATTGGATTCTGATGGTGATGGGTTTTTGAGTTTGGAGGATTTGATAACACTAATGGAATCAGGAGGAGAGGAAGAAAAATTGAAGGATTTGAGGGAAGCTTTTGAAATGTATGATAATGAAGGATGTGGATTCATAACACCAAAGAGTTTGAAGAGGATGTTGAAAAAGTTGGGGGATTCTAAGTCCA
>Ga0228711_1000709_pt1 | contig 43901 bp, 21 predicted proteins | sample MedpolnodulmetaG_2_FD_177996 | JGI IMG/M metagenome (GOLD analysis project Ga0228711, IMG submission 177996) | Root nodule microbial communities from Medicago polymorpha collected in Santa Monica, California, United States - brown nodules | ecosystem: Host-associated > Plants > Roots > Nodule...
AAAAAAAAACTCTATATTTTTTTTTTTGAGGGAAAAAAAAACTCTATATATAAATGATTCTTTTACAATTAGTTTGCGACAAGTACAACATACATAAAATTTACATATTTTTTTAAAAAGATGTCTACGAAATTAGGTTTGGTTAAATACACATGTAAAAAATGTTTTACGCAGCCAATTTTATTTTTCTTTCATAAAACGAATGTTCTTTTAACGTGCACAAGTCAAAAATGCACCATGGACAAGTTAGTTCATGACTTTTAATTCAAAAGGAAGAACTTAGTGTTACGAATGAGAAATTCTTAGTTAAATACCAATATGAATATTTATAGGCGAGGTCGAGTGAGATTTGACCACACTTGTTTTTCGGCCTAATTGAATTTCATTAATTTTGGTTGCGTTAAAAACCCACATTTATTTTTGTCAAACTCAAATCAACCAATGTGTAGACGAACAACATGGTTTGAGTTGGGTCATGGGTCAATGGGAAATATTTAAAAAATTCAAAGAAAACATAATTAAATAATATTATTTTCTTAAAAAATTTAACGTTCAGACTAAATTCGACAGTTTACACTTGAATTAAATAGTAACACTTTAAAATCAACACATAAATTCATAAACTTTAATAAAAAAAATCATATTCATTTTGAATAGGTTGGATTTGCAGACTAACCAAACAACAACTTTAAAATTGAATAGGTTGGTTTAGATTGGATCTAAATTGAACGGTTTCATATGTAATATGGATTGAATTGATTTGGGTCAGTGAGTTGAACAAACCGATCATCCATATGTGTGAACACCCTTACTTACATAATCGTGTTAGTATTCAGGTTCAATCTCTTTTACTGAGCTTTAAAATCAAAAATAAATTGGTCCCTCATTTTTGTCATGAAATTTGATCAATTTTCAATAATTTTTATAATATGGATAAAGCCACTAAACATGAAATGAAGGAAAATATGTCTCTTGAGCTCAAAAAGAAAATAAAGAAAAAAAATTGTATTTTCCCTTGATATTTCTAGGAAAATATGAAACTATCTAAAGAAAAAAAATTGTATGATTAAAAGAAAATGAAAATGATGAAAACAGACATAAAAACTTAAGTAGTATACACACCATAAATTAAAAAATGCAAAGGCTGCTTGGTTCAAATTTTAAATTACTATTATTCAATTTGGTTGAAAAATAAAGAAAAGAAGGAAACAAATTATTTCAACCCTTTTGAACATTCTAAGATTTTTTTGTCTTATCCTATCTTACAATTTTTTCCACATTACAACCCTTGAAAACCATCTTTTGAAGCATGCTTGCTTTCACAAGAGATGTAATGGAGATAAATGTTTATGGTAAAGCTTATGGTAGAACATAGTTTTTTATGAAAAATTGTGTGGAATCAAATCACGCTACTTACAAATGAGTGATCATGTGAGGTCTAGGTTGGTGATCCCTTGGTTTTGGTGTTCGTTTCCTAAATCTTCCTACATAAGCAATTGCTTGAGGACAAACAATAGTTCAATCATGGGGATAGGCCTAAAATTTACATATTTTTATGGCCTTATTTTATTTAATAAATTAGTATTTTCATTAACTTTTAGTTGCATTTCACTATATTTTATTTGTTTTTCCTTTCTTAAGTAACTAGCGGAAAGACGGACACTATCGTGCCCGTATGTCCGCTTTTTCTACTGCGCTAACGTACGTGATTATTTTATTATGATTGTTTGTATAATTTTGATTAAGATTAAAATTTTATCAAATAACATCATTCATAATTTTCAAATGTTAGCGCAATAAAAAGAGCAGAAAGACGGTCATGTGAGTCCCGTCTTTTCGCTAGTTTAATATAGTGCTAGCAAATCTTTTTGTAAAATATTTTGAGTCCTAATCTTTTTTTAGAGGATTTAAAGTCTGATCTTTAACATTATTTTTTGCTCACGTTTGTTACTAATCTTTTTTAGAGGATTTAAAGTCTAATCTTTAACATAATTTCTTGCTTACGTTTGTTACTAATCTTTTTTTAGAGGATTTAAAGTCCAATCTTTAACACTATTACTAATCTTTTTTAGAGGATTTAAAGTCCTTAAGAGTGGTTCACAATTAACATCAATAATATTCATAGAGGCCATAATCAAAGAGAGAGAGAGGAACATGCACAACAATTCGATCCCTCCTTCGATAAATTAACTCATTACCAACTAAACCAATCTTTATTGCCAAATTAAGTGCTTGTCATCAAAATAAACATTAATTTACGTGACAATCTTCCACAAACTCAATGTCAACCATACAATGGTTAAGAATCCTTCATGATGCAATAAACCCTTGTCATCAGAAATTTTCTACCATAGACCCAATGCTAACTAAACTAATTCTGCATGGTTACAATCAATGAAATCTTATCACACACTGATTCATAAAAAATAAAAAATAAAAATCACAAAAAGGACATAAACTAGCTAGTGCATTGAACATTTTCATGCTTCCACACTTCATTATCGTGTGGTCTATGAGATCCTCCACCAACATATGCTCAAAATGCATAGTTGTCATTGATTAGACATAAGGGCACCAAGGGTATGTGGCTATTCTCTCACTAACTTCCCATCTTCCACTCTCTACCTTGATCTCAATCTAACAACAACTCCTAAAACGTGATTAATGCTACCCCAAATATAACTGGGATTATGATTAAAGCGGGCCCCGTAAAATCTCCTCTTTAAAAGTATTTAGCTTTGAAGACATGAATAACTATAACATTAGAGGAATATTTAGGACACTCTCTTCAACACTATCACTAACATTCACTTTTTTATTGGATGAAATTAATGTATGTCACATCAGGAAGTGAAATCCATTTTTAAAGTGTGAGACCCGCCTTAATTTAAACCATTTAAAAGTGAGTATTTGAGAGAGTGTTGAAAAGAACACTACTCATAACATTATGGATTGATTGCAAGCTTCTATACCTTGCTTTCGTATCATAACAAGATTAAAGCCGTAAAAGGGACGAAAACACATCCCTTCATATCCTTCCACATTTATTGTTTTCCCAATTAAGCAAATTTATTCCTCTCCCTAGTCCTTTATTTGAACCTACCAGAAAGAATTGATAATATTTTTCAACTCCACCCCTACAATATATGTGTGCGTGTGAAACTGTATTATATTTCGCACAACTTCTAGCAATATGAAGGTCCACCTTGGAGAATAGAGGCATGTCAAGGCCGTGAAATATGTCGTTGATGCAAGTTATCTGGATTCAATTATTTCTTAATAGAATCAATGGTAAGTTGTATGTCTTCCTAGAAGTCATTTGGTTACGGATTTGTTCTTGCTTCTTGAAATACTCGTTCGAGACTAGGGCATACCGTGTGAACCAAGAATCAATGATAATTTCTGCGGTACGCCATCTTGACAGATACTATTGATTGACAACTGAAAATTATCCAAAACATCGATGATGAACGATGCTACTCTTAAGAACTAGCAGCCCACAATCAAAATCATCTTCATTTTTACGATTAATTAAAATGGTGACATGATTGATGTTAGATTAAGAAAAATTAAGGGAAACCCTATATGATAAAAATTGAGTTTTAAGGCACACGCATATGTTTTCTCTTGTTGCCAAACCAACACATCGACCAAATCTTGTTTAATATATTACAACAATATTCAAGAGCATCAACTTCTACTTTTGATGAACAACGTCAGTCTTGTTGATGTTTCAAATTCATGTGACCTTAGAACATTTCCAATTCACTGCCCCTTATTTTGAGTGGGTCATACGTACGTGACATATCATTTATAAGCAACATGAGTTAATTTACTCCAATGCAATGGTTCTTAAAATGTGTCTTTAGAATGGTCCCCACATGTCATACTTTAATACTTTAATATTTACACTTAAATTTATTTGAAATTAAAATATTATTGAATAATTTATTTCATACATGTAAACATATTTATTTTTTTTTTAAAAAAAACTATTTAAATTAACTTTTATCATAATAAGTAAGGATTGTGACAAATACATTATACAATAACAAAAAAATATATAGCATGCATGAACGAAAATATACAAAAGTACACAATTTTATATTTAATTACATGTCGTTATCGTCATTTCCGAAATGTTTCCAAACGGTTATGAGAAGTTTCTGCCCTCTTTTATATTGTTTTATTTTGGGATGCAAGCAAATATCAGTACTATTTTATAGCAATTCAATTCAATGCTATGAGACGTGAGTCCTTGCGTTGCGTCTCTTGTAGAATGGCTGGACAAGAAGAAGAAAAAAGATGGCACTGTCCACGTAGATAAGGGACACCAAGTTGCAGTGCTAAAAATAAATAAGACATACCAATAGGATGCTAAGAGAGACCCACGATAATGTTCTTAAATATCTCATAAAAGAAGAAAAAAAAGGAAGGGGTTTAAATATTAAGAGAAAAAAAGAGAGGAGAAATAGAGTTTAAGAGTACACAGGCATGAAAATGGTGCTCGTACATGTGGGTATATTTTTTTTTTTGAAGGACGTACATGTGGGTATATAAAGTTTGATGTCAGTGTGAATTCCATTCATGAAAAAAAGAGTGAATACATTTGCTCGTTTTCGAATTTTGAACAATCGATTAATTTCCTCTCTGAAATAATTAAAATAGATAAAAATATCTTTGAATGTTATAATGTTTAATAAATTTAGTCCTTCCATCAAGTTGATCGTTAATAATGTTGATGTGTGACATTGACATGTGATGTGAGTTCTAAGCCAACTTCCCCATATATAAAGACGAATTTGATCGAAAATTTTAGAAACTGATTTTTTTTTTACGTGGTCTGTTTTGATAGAAAATTTGTCCTTAAGTTATATAACTTTTTCTCACATCAATTCTTGAATTATATAACTTATTATCACATCGATCATTGCAAAATGTAGACTAATATCAAATCAATCTTTTGTGATGGCTTTAAATAGTCATCATTGATAGACACTAGTTATAAATCCACGGACTCAAACTCATAAATCCATTAAAAGTCATTGAACAAATAACGGAGCGCAATCTAAATGAATACGCTGCTTATAATGGGTGTGCTTATCTACGCATAAGAATTATTGTAGCTTGATGTTTAAAAGTATCAATGTTTTTTTATCATGTCATGCTTGGTAAACAAGCATGGAAGCTGTTGACAAATCCAAAAAACTTAGTCACGAGGTTTTTCAAAGTTAAATAGTTTTTCAAATGTGACTTTATTGAGTTAAGTATTGATCACAAATCATGTCAAAATCCAAAAAACGTATTAATTGATATGAATGTCTCAATTGACCATTGTACCATCCCTACAAAAACTACATAGGAATTTCTGAGATGGACAAATGGTATGAATGGATCTAGGACTGTTTTGATCAATTTCCACTTTCTCCTACTCCATCATCTTGTGTTTCTATATTTTTCGAGGGCGTGCTAAAGAGATGAAAAACTTTCTCCTCTTTCTCTCTCCATTTTCTTGTACTATAAATTTAGCTTTAAATTCCTTAAAAAAAAATATTAACTTTAAATGTCAAAGATTATGTAGTAACTAGTGTTATGTTAATGTAAAGAGCAATGCTAATTCAAGCGAGAAATAACATTGTGAGACTTTAACGAAATACTCACACCATAGGATTAGAATTTTGCAAAAGTAATGGACGGTGAGATGAAAAAGTGGGTCTATGATATTTGCATACAAATTGCTCGGGATGCATTCGGGATAAAAAAATTCGCTACAACAAGCATTTCCGGGATGTAAATATATTATGAATTTTGTTTAATTAATAAAATATGTTTAATTATTAAATTTCATTTTAAATTACATCACTAACAATTATGAGCCTGTTTATTTCAGATTTTTTTTCAAAAAAATCTATTTTTTCCCTTAAAAAAATAACTTTTTTTCATTTTTAATTGTTTGTTTAGGATTGTTAGAAAAAATCACATTTATCAAAAAATCTATTTTGACCCTAAAATGAAAAGTTATTAGGATTAACTTTTCTCAAAATCTATTTTGTTTCAACAACAAGGAGATAATACATGTACATGTTAGAACTCATTTTTTCAAAAAAAATGGATTTTTATGGATAATAGGCAAACACAAATAACTTCAGATATTTTTTAAAATCTCTAGATTCTTTTGACACAAAATCTATTTTTTTTAAAGATGAAACAAACGCACCCTATATCATTTTAATAAATTGAGTTGAATATATACAAAACTAGTTAAACACAGTTTAGATTATAAAATTACTTGAGAATCTTTAGTGGTTTAAAAATAGAAGCAACATAACCATTTTGCTTGTCTCTTTAAGAAAATAATACAAGACGGGTGATTCCTTAATACACTTTTGATCAATTTAGCAATTCAAATATTATTTTTTTCCCTGCCAAAAAAAGATTAAAAGATACATATCGATAAATATATTTTTATTTTTTAAATAAAAAAATGCTATGGATGGGGTTCTGAGAATGTGATCCAGCCAGCTAAGAAACACAGTCAATGTCTGCCAACTTTGTAGGACCACAAATACAATAATTGCCAGCGTATCCACTCTAATGTTACCGTTGCCACTCCAAAGTATAACACAAAAACTATTATAAAGAAGAAAATCATTCATACAAATCATATCATATCATGGCTATTTCTTCCTCATTCTTGGTACTAAGTTACTTCTTCTTCTTCTTTTTCCTCTTCACACTCTCTCCTTTTCCTGTTTCTGCTACTGACCACATTGTAGGTGCCAACCGTGGCTGGAACCCTGGGATTAACTACACTCTTTGGGCTAATAACCATACAATTTATGTCGGTGACTATATATGTTAGTACTCTCTCTTTCTCTCTCATTTTTAGCAACTGCTATGTTTATTTTTAGATCTTTCATTCTTAACTACACATCTAAACATTGCGTTTAATTTTTGGTTCTTAAACCTCATGTTATGGGGTTTAGATTCTTCTAAACGATTTCACCTTAATAGAAGTCTACTAATTAAAAAAATTGCAGGATTTTTAAAGTTACTATATTTCAAAATAGTCTTAGAAAGAGCCATGTTCTGGAGTTTGACCAAGAGATGGGTACTGGTCATATGAACTTGGGTTCTTTTCAACAATTTGTTTTTAACAGAAACTTATTATTATGAGTCATGGAATCATAGAGAAGAAAACATAAGAATGTTCATGAAAGAGATACTCATGGAGATTCATGTAGAATGAATATAAATTGATAAAAGAATGGAAAATTAGTACAATGGTGTAGCTTATTTATAGTGTCAATGGAATATTAATTTAATAAATTAATGGTCGCTCAGCCCATTAATATGTTGCTAATTTAATTTACCGTGTTACAAATGCTCGTTTGATTCAAACTATTCGTCATGTCACCATGTTTTGTCGTATCAATGTACTCAGAACTTTGATATTTTTTCACCTCCATAATTACACAGCGTGTCCCCACCACCCACCACACCCATTGTTTTTTTCCGTCTATAAATACTGAAATTTTACTTTATCATTTTTACATAAATAATGAAATTTTACTTTATCATTTTTACACCAGTTCATTTTCACTCTTTCATTTTGCCTTAGCTTGTTCAAGCTAGAAAACTTATCACTTTCTAGCTCCAATTTACTCGGTCCCTCTCTTACAAGACAAGCTTATACCTGCAATGAAGGGGCTGAGTAGAATGAAGTTAGAGAGTGATGAAGTTTTTCAACCGGAACAAAGCTTATAAGACAAAATGAAAGAGGGAAAATGAAGTGGTGTAAAAATTATGAAGTAAGATTTCAGTATTTATAGAGAGGAAAAAATAATGGGTGTGATGGGGATCCGCTGAGTAAGTATGAAAGTGAAAAAATATTAAAGTTGTGAGTACCATTGATGGGACAAGACATAGTGACATGACGAATAGTTTGAATCAAACTAGCATTTATAACTCGATTACAAAGTAGTTAGTGGACTAGTATAGGTTGACCGATTAAAGAACAAACATCTACGCCTTAACATAGTAAACAATTATTAAGTGACAGACAAATCGAAATTTTTTTAGTTTACCAATTATTTTGAAATTTCGTTAGATTTCCATAACTAAATTGGTGATTCACTCAATTATGTTTTTCCATTATTGCTTAGTAATATTAATTTTTCCCTTTAAGCAATCATCTCATTCTGTCTCTTAATGTTTTGTTTTTGTTGTAATAGCATTTAGGTACCAAAAGAATCAGTACAATGTGTTTTTAGTGAACCAAACAGGTTATGACAACTGTACCTTAGACAGTGCTGTTGGGAATTGGAGTAGTGGGAAGGATTTCATACTATTCAACAAATCTATGAGATATTACTTCATTTGTGGTAATGGACAATGCAACAATGGAATGAAAGTCTCAGTTTTTGTCCATCCACTTCCTTCTCCTCCTCCTTCCTCATCTCAACACAACCATTCATCACCAAATTCTGCTGCTCCTATGGTCTTGGAATATTTGGGACAAAATTCTCTAATGTTGTCTTTTATTTTTGTTTTGTTTGGATATGTTTTGGTCTAACCAATGTTCCACTTTGCAAACCTTAGCATTCTTAATTCATTGTTTTGTTTAATGAAACTTCCTAATTGTTAATACCACTATATTTGAAAGTGATGTTGTAAACTTTAATTACTAGTGGTAAATTGTTTTTTCAATGTAGTATTTCTTTCCCACTTCAGATTTCAAGTTCATGCTAGAGTTGCGTTTCATAAGTATGAGCTATTTTTGTTAATTCAATTGATGCAACATGTTACAAGATTTTTTTAGTGCATGATGTTACAAGTCTTTTACAGTAGTATTTATTTCAAAGTTCAATTTGATTACTTTGAGGGTTGTGTTACTAAATTTTGAGAATTTTAATTCTAACTAGGTTCTGGAGAAAGTTGGAAGCATGGCTGGTAATTTTGGCAATAATACATGGATTTTGATAGTGGTGCATCTCACCATATGACCCCATTATCTCATATTTTAAACCTTGCATATAACATTATTACTACTTTCTCCAACATGATTAAAAGACAATTTAATGCACATGTTAAAAGGAATCATCCATAAACATACATATGTGGCAAACAAAATGGACTTGTAGAAAGAAAACGCAGGCATATCTTGAATGTGACACGAGCTCTAGGCTTCCAGTCTAATTGTCCACTACGATGTTGGGGAGAATGTATACCCCTTGTAGCACATATTATTAATAGAACTTTCACCATAGCCAAAAAGGGATTAACACCATACGAAATGCTTTTTAAGAAAGAACCTAATTATGAACACTTAAGAATTTTCGGATGTTTGTGTTCGTGAAAAATCCATCCAAAAGACCTGACAAATTTGGAGAAAGAGTATAAAGGTGCATATTCGTTGATTATCCACATACCCGTGAATTCACCATATCAAGAGATGTTGTGTTCTATGAACATTTCATTTCCATATATCTTGAAAGAGAATGGTGCAACAATAATATTGAGAATGATACAAAATTAAGTACAAACTCACATGAGAAGTTGAGAAATACAAGGCTTGACTAGTAGCTAAAGGTTTCACACAAGTAGAATGAGAAGACTTTAATGAGACATTTGCACCTATAGCAAAAATGAATATAGTTAAATGTTTGCTAACCATGACAGGAGTGAAAGAAAGGTTGGGAGCTTCATCACATGGATGTTAGTGATGCATTTTTACACGGTGATCTCACTGAAGAAGTGTACATGAGTCCACCACAAGGACACAAAATTCCTAACAAGAACATGGTATGCCGTTTAAAGAAGTGACTTTATGGGAGCAAATGGTCACTTTAGTCTTTAACTGTGTACCTCGCTGTCACATAGGTCCCCCAAACAATGTGGATCTAATACAACAAACTTGCAAGAAGACTCCAAATTATGCACTTTGCATTCAGTACCTGAATGCTGACCCTAAAGCACCTACTGCAGATGTCAATGGTTTAGCACAAATCATGGTTAATGTAATGAAGACCAAAGCAAACGATGGTTCAAACAAAATCCATCAACTTATTGCACGGAGTCCTCCTGATCAATAAGCTGCACTTAAATCGTGTGCTGAAGAATACAATACAATTGTGGCATATAACGTTCCTAATGCCATTTCAGCTTTGCAAAAAGGAGACCCTAAATTTGCTGAAGAAGCTGCAAATGATGCTGCTAATGAGGCTAACGATTGTGAGAATGGATTCTCAGGAAAATCACAGCTTACTACTGAGAACAATGTTATGCATGATGCTTCTGTCATAACATCAGCTATTGTCAAAATATTATTGTAGCTAGTTTACTCAAAATGATGAATTATGCAATTTACATCCAATAACTTAATAAATTTTAATATTATATATATCTCATATTCAGTCCTTCATTTTATATTGAGAAATTAGTTATGTCTTTTAAGTTTTGATTCAAAACGGTGGATTTAGTGTTGCGCAAGATTCTTATGTAGACACTAAGTATTTGAGTCATATTTGACCACAACCGTTTTTTGCCCCAGACAAAATTTTATTAATTTTGGTTGCGTCAAAAACCCTTCTTTTTAGTCAAACACAAACCAACCAACCCGCAGATGAACAAGTTGTTTTGGGTTGGATCACGGGTCAATGGGAAATATTTTAAAAACCAACCCGCGGATCCACCACTTATTTTTTGTGTCTATCTCTCTCCAAATTGCAACAAATAAAAAAAATTATAAATGGAGAGAATCTTTGCCCGTTGTTTATGAACTATAAAGTGGCGGTGAAAATAAGCGGATGAAATGAGTTAATGTTCTTTTATGTCATTTTATATTTATTATCTAGTTAACTGTTAATTTAGCATTTGTAAAAAAAAACTGTTAATTTAGCAAATACTTCAATTAGTTTATTAACTATGAGTCATAAACCAATAGTTATAAGTTATTAGTCATCAACTATAAGCTATCAACTAACTTACCAGATATCTGCTATTTTTACCAAACAAAACCTCTAAAGAACATTTTTAATACTTGACTACACATATTTTAAGATAGTTTTACCTTCTTTAACTAATACTCCACTAGTTAGCATTTTTCTTGAATTTAATATGGTGAGTTCTAGGATGATGGCTCTATTTAGAGGTGTCAAATGAGTTGGCCCCGCCCTAGAGACCCGACTATATAAATGGGCCAGCTAGGCCCAGCCCATTCATAATTAGGCCGCAAATTCTAGAGTCCAACCCGTGTGGGCCAGCCCGGCCTGTTTATGTTTTATTTTTTAAATTTATTCTCTCTTTTTTATGTATCAGTTACTCACCACTATTTTTTTGGTAAAATATGATTGGATGGATATAAAAATATAAATAATGTTTACATTAACATTGAATAATATTAAACTCTAGATTATTCCTTCAATTAAATTAAATTAATAATTTATAAACATTAAAATTTTAAAACTTCAAGCTAAATTTATTCATATTTATTAAGTTTATTTATTTAAATATTTTTTATCAATAAATTTTAAATTAGTTGATTATTTTTTAAAAAAATAGTGTTTTTTTAACAAAAATAAAATGAAATATCGATAATGGGACGACCCAAAACCCAATCAATGGGCTAGCCCGACCCTCCACTTTTGTATGAGCCAAATGAGCTTGGGCCAAAAAATCCCGAGTGCGTTTTTGGGCTTATAGGTCGGCCCATTAGCCCGACTCATTTTTTACAGCTCTAACTCTATTAAGTCCTATATCGATGGATCAGTTCAAAATTACCATTAGATTTAATCAATGGTTCATATTTATTAAAAATTAAAATGAGAACAACCGAACATTTCTACACAGAACTCTTACATCTTTCACATGTGTGATTGTTACCACTTACCAGACTCTACAATTTTCTAATTATTTGTAAAATGAGAATGCTTGCTCTAGTGTGAAATGAAACATTTGTGTCTTTTTTGCATCGCAATCTTGAAGCTTCAAAATTAAATGTTCTATTTTACTCAAAGTTTTTCTCTTTGCACCATGGATAAGGATAGTTCTCCCCCGTGGATACAGATAAATACAGATAAATTTTAAAATAATATCAATTAATATCTTTTAAGAGACTAGAAGAAATATATTAATAAGGGAGCTTCTACGGTGCAGTCAGAAAACTGACTTTTTTGAAAAAGTTAATTTTGATTTTAATGTTTGATTCATTTTTAAATTGTTGATTACTGATTAATGATCAATAGTAATTCATCTAGTAATGCTTGCAACATCTTGGACTTACAAGTACTATTTTATTGTTGGCATCTTTAACATGCAAACAGATTTGATGATATTATGTGATAGTCTTTTGTGTTACATTTTGTGGGGCGTTACACTTAAAACAAGGTAGGATAAAATTAGATTAAGTGTAGTCTTGTTAATATGATGAATTGACGATACCATGAGGACTGAACTTTTGATGTCACTGTACAAACAGTGGGGTGTTACTCACTACAATTTTGATGTTATAATGTTAACTTCATCAGAAAAGTCATTTTCACGACTTCACCATAGAATTTTCCTTATTTATTAACTTCATAAGTTTATCCGCTTTGTTATAAATACATTCAAGACGGTTAAGTAAGTGTGTGACAACTAAGATTCACATGTGTTGCAAATTTGCCTAAACCTCTTTGTTCCTAATTGTCTCTTTGTGCTAAAATGAGTGATGTGGTTAACTATTAGACATGTATCGATGCACAATTTCAATTTTTAATATTTTTGTTAGAAAAAAATATAAAACGTTGATATTTTGAATGTATTTTCGTGAAAAACCAAACAACATCTTAGACGTTACTTATATTATTTATTAGAAAAATATATAAATTGATATTTGAATGTATTTGTTAAGACAGACTAACAACAACTTAAATGTTACTTCCTATTTATTGAAATTAATCCAACAACATTTTTGTTCGTAATTATCTTTATATTTTAAAAAAAAATATGGTTAAAATATGTTATCTGAATAATTCACGTAATCAAATTATATCACACATTTTATCATGAATGAGGTACAATTTTCATTGAAAAACATTTAGTTGGTAAATACATATCCTATTCAAGTTACTAGGAGAAATTAAAATTATAAAAATAAGAAAAAATAATGAATATTAAAAGGTATGATAAATAATTAAATATTAACAATTTTTGATTGTAGTGTAAAACAATCTATAATTTTTTGCAATTTAAAAAAAGATAATTGCTACTTTCAACGAAAAAATTTGTCCCGACATCATCACGGTGGTTGTTGGTTACTTATCTCTTCTCCACCTCTTTACTTTGCAGGAAAATGCTACATGTCAAGAAAAAATGGCACACAAGAACTTCACGACATAAATGTGTAACTGCAGCAACACCCACTTTTATTTCTATCAATCCATGTTTTCCACAAATTATAATATCTAACGGCTGAAGTCAATTCGTGGAATTCTCGGGACGTTATTGTTCGGGAGAAATAGCAGTTCTCTACTTTGCAACCCCATGTATTCCATCAAGTCCCAAATCCAATAGTTTAAGACAATTTGTGAAGCGCTCGTGATATATTCTTTCTCATAGCTCTTAAAAAAAACTTGTTTTGAAACGAAATGAGTACTTTTTTAAATAGAGTTTGTAAAAAAAAATATATAGGGAGAGTTTTTTAAGTTCCCCTACTTTTAGTTCCTCCGTTCCTATATATAAGCATTCTTTTATTAAAGGTAAATGATGCTTGTATACATGGACGGAGGGAGTAAGTAAGAATATAGAGATACGGAATGAGGGAGATGGGGTTGGTGTTTGTTGATTGATCTAGAAATATAAAGGCTGTTAGTTGGAAGTTAATAAGGCTGCAAGTGAAAAGAAAAGGTAAAAGGAAAAAGGTTCTACCAACCAACCAAAGAAGGACCAAGGAAAAGTTGAAAAAGGCCAATAGCGTCATTCAAGGAAAAACAAATTGTGATTATGGTTTGTTCAGTGAAAGCAGAAGGCAATTAAGAAGAGTTAATGAATGTGTTGGATGAAGTATATTCAGTGTTGGAACCGTAAACATCCATTCTGTGTTAAATGCGACTTGTGATAAAGGGTGCACATGTTAACATTGCCACGTGGCATTCATCTTTTTCCTCTATCTACGTCTTGTGATTTGTTGTGGTATTCTAAGTTCTTAAAGTTCTTCTTCTCATAAAACACAATCTGGCTGTATGCAACACACTCCATCCCTACAATCCGTCTATCCATGGCTTATGGTCCATGTGGACTCATGGATGGATATACTCCTGGTCCCCTATCTTTGCCCTCTTTTCTTCTCATTTTCATCTTTATCATAGTCAATAATTCAATTATAAATAATATCTGTAGTACAAAATATCACAATAAGATATGCTTGTACAAAAATATAATATCGCAACAAAATATGTATATATAGTTATAGTAATTTTTCAACTCGTTTTTGTTTTGGGAAAATACTTTTCAAGTCACAGTCTTCCAGAAATGCCGTTAATATGAGGTAACGTTAGTTATTAAATGATGTGTATGTGGTTCATAATAAAGATTATATACTTTATTAATTAAATAAATCTAAAATGTTGATTTTTTTTTATAATAACGATCGGAGTGTGTATATATCCAAGAAAATAGAAAATTTATACACTATGATGTGATAAAATAATCTAATCTTTTTTATTCATTCAAAAATCAAATCAAATCAAACCAAAGGAAATCGAACAATATTAGTTTGATTATTGATTTTAATTTTAAAATTTAATGCACCAATGATTTAGCTAATACCCAATATTTTACTAACATTGTCACATCACAACAACAAAGAACATGAACATTTTTTAACTTTGATAAAATAACAGAGGTTGACATTCTCTCCATTTAATAGACAATTTCATTTAAAGAGAGATAATTTTAAAGACCTTCTGATAGCCGTATAAAAGGTACGATGACACCATGATGGCTAATGGAAGAGATTTGACGATCTCACAATGGTCAATAATGGAGCTCTGGTGGATGATCGCCCCAACCACAACTACTATCATTATTTTTTATTTTATCTATTATAGAATGACAAGATGGCAATAGTCATTAAAATTCACGCACAAGTGAATGAGTCATCGTTCGAACTCAAATTTAAAATTGAGACATTTTAATTCTCATTTTACCAACGTGTAGGGTTGACATACAATTTTTGTTATATATAAAACAGGGTTAATATACACCACCTATACTATAACATGAGTATTAGTTTTTTAAAGGTATTTTATAAAATCAAAATCTTTCAGTGAAACCAAAAACAAAAATCACAAAATTACTTTAAAAATAATCTACAACTACACATGCACTAACTTCTTCTTTTTTTCTTGGTACTAACACATGCACTAACTTCTATTGTGCTATCCATGTGACCCACTATATATATCCACCTCAAATTTGCATACTGACGGTAATTGATGGGAGCTATTGCATGGAATATACGAATGTTTTATTCAATTAATTAGTTGCGTTTTTCTTAATTACACAAATAACTCATTGAAAGTACTGCATGACCATAATTTTATTTTATTTATAATAACAAACCATGACCATGATCTTGAAGTAGAGACAAACTGCGTTACTGCTGGAAGGCAAATAAATAACATTATACTATCTTAGTAGTATAAGTGAGTGTATAACGGAACATATATAGTTTTATATGGTCACGGGAAAAAAGCAAACTTGGTGGCTGCAGCACTATTATATTCAACATAGTTAAGATTCCCTCCCATGACATTTTTCTAATCAAAATTTGGACTTTTTACCATCAACGTGGATTCCCGTATGGTCATTCTGGCTCATTTGAGACATTGAGTTTTCAGCATTTAAAGAATCATGGAAAAAAATGAATGGGTGCAACTATGCAAATACAAGATGGTGCCTAAAGAAGTATTGCTAACTACTTTTTCATATAGGCAGAATAATTTAGTTTTCATCACATTTTAGGAAAAATGAAGTGGGTTGAACTTTATGTCTTCGTCCAATTATCATTTAGGCTACAATGTTTTGTTTGGATCGTATTCAGAGATTTGAGATTAAATCTGGTTTTAATTTGTCCCATACTTGGAAAGTGTCACATGGGACCCTAGACATATTGGTTGATCATGAAAATGACACCTAATTGGCAAGATAATTTGTCATTTGGTTACATGAGCATAATTTGCTGTATTAGATCTCACCGGGTACATGTGTTCAAAAATGCAAATTGGCAATTTTTGGGCGTTAGTGGGGGACGATTAAGGGGTGAACCCACTGAATCAAATAAAATCATGAAGCAAAATTCTCAAAGATCTATGTGAGGATTTCACTTCTTAACTTTCCCAAAAGTTTCACATGCTTTGTAAATTGTAGAAGTACGTGTTTTGAGTGTTTCCAAACATTGCGTTTACGTCAAGGCACGCCTTTAAAATGATATAGACTCAAATGCCAGAAAATGTGTTTTTATCGATGACCATCCAACAAGTTTGTGAAGTCGATGACCTTAGAACACAATGTTTTTAGAACATTTGTTAAAGAATTTAAAAGAGAAAGTTTTATGTTGAAAAGATCATTTTTAAAACTTTTAAAAAATTGGTTATACAAGTTTTAAGATACAAACTATATTTGTTTTTTTAACATACTCCGTCTAATTTTAATTATAAAACAATTTTTACTTTTTAGATTAATTAAATAAATTATGTATGTGGTTTATACATTATTTATTTAATAAATTTAAAAGGTGAAAAATTGTTTATAATTGAGACCGAAGAGAGCACTTCTTAAAGCATTTGTTAGTTTTTTCTTTTACTAAAATCTTAGTACTACAAGGGTGTTTGGTTTCACGTTTGAAGCTTTAGAAGTGTTCTTCAATGCAAAACAAATTTAATTCTATAAAATTATGTTTGATTTTTTTTTGTTGTAAAACCAGTTTGGGGACAAACACTACTTAAAGCTACCATTTATAGTTTTTATTCTAAAATTGATTCTAAGACACAAATTTATAATTTAATTCACTTTTGTATTCATATACAGATGATTGCAATTGCATGATTGTAATTGATGTATGGGACCGGGAGTATAGGCACCTTGGTGGGGCATTAATGTCTTTTTCATATACTATAAAAATAGTTGCGGGTATTAATGTCATCTACTTTATATACTTCATGATCCATGAATGAATCCAACTCAAGTTGAAAAATTAATTTACATGCAGCAATGATTTAAAATGATTACATATACATCTAATTATATTTCACTATTTATATATTTGTGTATGTATTTATTTTTTTGTCAAGTAACTCAGTGGTTGGAGCTCACACATTTTAAATGCAGAGAAATAGGGTGTCTGAGTTTGAACCCTGACCCCTATATATATTATGCAATGCCCTTATCAATCGAGATAAGCTCACAAGAACTTTGTGCATGTATTTCTAAATTAAAAATGATGCATATTTAGATGACGAGATTTAATTGGATATTATTGTAAAACTATTTTATGTTTTTTCAATTACAAAGATAAAGGAAAAAAAAAGGAAAACAAAAAAGAAAACTGCACTCCACGAAACTAAATTCTCATAGAGTCTGCAATGAGGAGGTTCGAGAGGCTAGGCGGATGGAAAACATGTACCATGTTGTCTATGCTAGATGAAGCATCGAGCTTAGCACGAAAATTAGTACAACTAATTTCTTTTTGGAGAGTGGGAACAATCCGAATACACCAATCTTGATGAAGTAAATCTTTGATGTCTTGGATCAAAGTAGCAAAACTTGTGGAATTTTGAGTGTGAACGCGAAGAATATTAAAACAAAGAAGTGCGTTTGTGAAACATATCACGTCATGATAATTCATCTGCTTGGCCAAGCAACCCTTAATAAATGATGTGAAGCTTGCCATAGAGAATTTTGGAGGAGCCCTGAGAAACTTGATATCCAAATCCTGAAAGGATGACGAAGCAAACCACAAAATTCAACTCTAAGGGGGTTGCCATGGCAACTATCATAAACATTAAGAGTAGTACATGCTTGATTTGAGGAGTTCCATTTAACCTAAATTTCATCATGTGTTATTAGCTGTGAGGTAGAGAAGCAAAAAATGAAGGTGGAAGTCATATTACAAGATTCCATATTAAGACGATAAAGAGGGATAACTGAGTTGGAAAAGCAAAAAATTTGCGATTATTCCAATACCACCATATACATGCAACAAAAGTATTGGAGTTGATTGAAGATAGGCCCGCTTTAAACAAACTAATTATGTACAAGTCGGAAAGGAAGTCAACATCGGAGAAACGGAGAGCATGCCAAAGATTTCTCGAAGTTGTACAGTCTCTAATACAGTGAAAGAATGACTCATCATGCTCGTTACATCAGGGGCAAATACCATTAAGAGCCAGGCTGTGGCAGTGCAACGAGGACGTGGTGGGGACAAAATTATTGCGAGTCAACCATATAAGGAATTTGATCTTTTCTGAAAGATTGAGACGTCATATCCAAGACCACGTTAAAGGAGTTACATGTGCACTTCTATGCTTCCAAAGCCATAAGAAACCAACCTTGGTAGTGTAGTAACCATTTGTGTTTTCAGACGAAATGAAAGTATCTTCGGTGTTGGGGTTAAAGTGAAGATTGAGATTGTTGATTTCGATTTCGCCAATGATGTCTTAAGGTAACCTTTTATTCGACTGAAAGCATATTTAACATTTTATTAATAGACATATTAGTGTTATTCCGTTAAATATGGTCTCTATATTTATAGTTGATATTGATATATGTTAACGGAATAACACTAATATGTCTATTAATAAAATGTTAAATATGTTTTAGTCACTGTAAATATATCAATTTTTCGTTTTAGTCCTCCTTATCTTTTCTTCGATTTTTAGTCCCCAAACGTTTTCCATTGCCATTTTTAGTCTTTGTTTTTAAGTCAACTCATGTGTATCATTAAAAAATTTGATTTTTGTTGCACTCATGTTTAGTAATTTATAAAATACTCTCTTGCAAAAGTTTTTTTTTTTAACTAGGGATGAATTAAATATGATTTTTTTTGTTTTTGTCACTTAAAAATTCATATTTAATTCATGTTTTCTTAAAAAAATCTTTTTTTTTTTGGAGAGATTCTTATAATATTCCAAATATTCATGCAAAAGTTCATTAAAAAATGCAGAGGCTACATAACATAACTTAAAAGTGGGGGCTAAAAGAATGGACGAATAGTACTAAAAAAGCTGAAGAAAAGTTTTAAGTAGACTAAAATGAAAAAATTGGAATATTTATATGAAAAAATATATTTAAAAAAGAACACTAGTATGTATGTATATATTATGTTATTAGCCAGGGGTGAGGAATGGGGCTGCTGCCATGCTTACCTCCCCTAGGTCTATGTATATATCATAAGTTTTATAAATGATTGATCTTTTTCTAAATCACATATTCAAATTTGATTATCATTGACATCAAAAATTATAAATAAAATTATTTTTTTCTTAAACTGTGCCTCAAAGTTAGTAGATATCATAAAAATATTTATTTAGTTTATAATGAATTTAAGTGTAATACAAATTTAATTTTTATGAAGTTTAATTGAAACATCTCTTAGGGGTGGAACACATGATTTACTTTAGATTTTTACTTTTCAAAGCAAGATAATGTATATTTTAACATAAAAAAAGAGATGGGTATTATTGAAGCTTCTAAGACTAGAGTGTGTAATTACTCATTTATGAAATATGCATTCAATAATATTTAAGTCATATAAACTTTTTCTGTTAAAAAAAAAGTCATATAAACTTTTGTTTTTAAAGTTATAAATATTGATTATATTTCAAAAATTAATATAATATAATATAATACAATACAATAAAGAAGAAGAAAATGAGTCCTGAACCCCTGACTATGGTAAGTCCCAAAGCCCAACATGACATTTTTCTATAAAAAAGGATAAGAAAAAAGAAAACAATGATCCCTTGTAAACAAAACAAAAAGACACAAATTTCTTAACAATTCATTTTATCATGATTTATCTCTTTATATCACGTCATTAATCTATCAAGATAATTTCATCATTTCTCAATATTTCAAGGTAAATACATTATAAGAAATATCTATCAAATATATACACACACATACCTTACTAAAAAAGAAAATCTTAACACATCATCAACCGTAATTAGCGTCCACTCACGTCTTTGGTGGACCTTCACGAAGCATGTCATCGTCCATTGACATATTGGACATCATTGTAGCTGTTGTGTCTTATGCTTCATGACCACATATAATTAACCCATGAGGTAATATGTAGGAGAAAGTAAGAAACAAAAAGGACATAAAAAAGTAGTAAACTTTTAAAACATAATTCAAAATCATTTGCTTCTCATTATTGTCGCCCGTCATGTCTTGTTTAGAGCAATCAATGACCGTGTTGGACGAATTTATGCATGCTATTTTGTAAGTAGGTTAAATAAGTTTTTCGTCCTTATAAATATAGCGAATTTTAATTTTAATTTCTAAAAAATTAAACTGAATGTTTTCATCCTCACAAATTTTTTTATTTTGTTTTTCGTCTTTAATGACCATTTTATGTTAATATAAATGGCAAAATTATAACTCTTTCATGTTCAAATTGTATCTATGTTATGTCCGTTTATTATATTCGACATTTATATATTCATATTATGTTCAAAAAAACGTTAAAATTATATCCATTAAGGACCAAAAACAAAAAAATTTGTGAGGATGAAAACATTCAGTTTAATTTTACAGGGACTAAAATCAAAATTCTTTATATTTATAGGGAAAAAAAACTTATTTAACCTTGTAACTAAAACCAAACCATTTGGCATCCCACGCATCTTTTGCATTATGATTGTTAATATGGTATTGAGATTAATTCGATTTTGGGATCTACTGTAATATGGTCCACAAACAACTCTCTGAATGAATTTAAACTTAGTACACACATACCATTTCGATGAATACTATGTACATCGAAATACTTGCTACTTTTAACATTATATTTAAACTTTACACGTCCAGAATATTCATGCTAAAAATTCAATGTCTAGTGAGTGGTGACCAACTTTTTTGTAGTGCTTTAGTTATGCTATATTTAGACTTTTTAACTTCTTATTTTTTTTATCACAAAGATCATCAGGCTTTGAAAACTACGAATCCAAAAAGTCTCCATACATAAAAGATGATGCTATAATATCTAGTGTAGAAGTTAAGGAAAAAGATGTTGACATAAAATGTTGCTGTTCAGTGAAGTATATGGTATCCCTAACCAAATTATGGTGGTTAGTTAAGGGCTGTTAGAAAGGGAGGGGGTGGAAGTGCTTAAATAAACGAAGGGAAGGAAATCAATTTGTGAATATTTAGTACAAGTAAATATTTCGAGCACTAAAATTATATAATTTTTTTTAAGTGTCTGTGTTGACAATTTTTATTATTCATAAAGTTTTCTTTGTAGCTGCTTAAGTAAATATATCTTTGATTTTCCTATTTCTAATAGCTTTTGACAAACAAACTCATTTGTGTAGTTAAATATATATCACTGGAGTAGCTAATTATAGAACATATTTTCTGGGTAGCTATGCATAAACATCATAGCTTTGCCTTTGACTCTCGATCTTTTTTTAAAAAAATTGTTGATGCAAGATTCTAGTCCTTTATTTGCGAGGTCTCTATTTTCACCCCATCTATCACATCCGCTACTGGATACATCAACTTCAACTTGATTTTTTGCAACTTTTGAATTTGTCTCCCTAATGCTTCCATTTCAATTTCATATGGAGGTTGACGTCATGGAGACATTTTTAAGGATTAAGGGTCCGTTTGTTACGGATTAAAATAAAAGTGATTTTGACATAAAATAATTTAGAGATTATACTTAGAAATTTTATAAATAATCAGAATCTATTTTGTGTTTGTTTATCGAAATAAAAATCACTTTTTTTAAACAAATAATCTAGTTTGTTTTGATACAACTATATAAAAGAGATTTTTTGTTACAAAGTTAGTTCAATCTTTTAAAAAATATTTTCTCTCTCCTCTAAAAAAAATCTATTTTTTGAGAAGCTGTTCTCAACAACTTCTCATTTGAAACTGTTTTTAGATTTTTTTTAGAATATAACAAACGGGCTCTAAATTGGATTTACGATGATTTTTTTTAACAAAACAATAATCAAGAGTTAAATGGTGATTTCACCAAGATCTAGAGACCAAAACTGCAATTTTCAAGAAGTCAGGGATAATACAATCTTTAGAAAGTTTGGAGGCTAATTTGTAATTTTAAAAAGTAAAGGGGTCAATTAACAATTTCCAAAACTTTAGGGGTTAAATTGTAATTTTTTATACACAGGGGGACTAACATGTAAATATATAAAAGTGTAGGGGCTTTTTTTGTAATTTTGGAGTTGACGTTAGCTAGAGTACTCACATGGCGAATGAGGTGGCAGGGTCAGGTGTGTGGTGGGCGTGGTCGTAAATATTGACATGTGGCAAGGTGTGATTGGATGATTTGGCATTGACCGGATTGACATGGCTCGTCTTCTTCTCGTGTAGAATTTCATATTTTGATGGTTTTTGGACCTCCTAGATATGATGACAATGTTTGTTTTGCTAAATTCAAACTAAATATGGAGGTTTTGAAATTTGACACTTTCTCACTCATAAGCTCCTCTAATCTAAGATTAATTTTAGACACTTCACTAAACTTAAGTAGTGATGTCAATGTGGATCAAAACAGAAAAAGAAAACAGAGATGCTCTGTTGTAAGAACATACACCTTGATTTCTTATTCTTGATAATCAAGTACATGAACCTTATTTGTGGATGAAGTAAATCTAAGAGAATTACATGCAACAAGTCAATGTCAAAATAAACACATGCAATAAACCAAATACATCTCATGCAACAAAGGTCAGGTGTGTCTCATGCAACAATACAATGTGTCAAGTGTGGACCCTACAATGGCTTGGACGTAGATCCTTATTTGGGCTTATGTCATTAATTTTTTTTCTAGAAGAAGTCCTTGATTTTGGCATCAAGGACCATAGAACAAAGCAAATTATAAGCCTCTTGTGTAGGATGGTAACTGTCCCAGAATATATAGCTTGAAGGGTTTGAACATAAGTTTAAGCTGTAACTGTTACACAATATGCCTGCTTCCATTTCTCCTGTTCCACAACATCCTTCGTCTACTACTTCAAAGCCTAAAGCATGCAACCAAATACAATGAGAAATTAATCAGACATAAGGAAAGACACTAATCAAAGTAGTTTTTGAATGTAATGTCAACTAATTTCTTATACCTTTGTGGTGAATATCATGTATTATTGGCATCTAAATACTCACAATGGTATAACTGTCCAATAATATGTATATAAATATATTAAGCTACCTATAAAAGGTAAAAATGAAAATGCCTGTGTCTGATTGTTACCATATTTATCAGGGTTTTGAATCATATGCATGAATGGGTTGTAAATATCAAGGTAGACAAGCTTAGCCTCTGGAAATTTATTTTCAAAGGCATCCATTTGAGATACTAGTTTGGAGTTGAAGACTATTGCAGCTTCGTTTTCTAAACCTGAACAATGTCTATACATTCCTCCTCCAATTGTTCTCTGTGAGGGAACACAGCCTATATATGGCATCCCAATTATTCCAATTCTTCTAGCTCCTAAACCATAAAGTTCCTGCAATAATTATTTTAATTTTTATATTATTTTAGGTAATAACTAATATCACTAGACAAAGAAAATGAAGTTATAAGAAACAACATTCTAATTCAAAACTCTATGAATCCATGTTTGTATAACAGAATACCTGCATGAAGTCTAAGGCATATGAAATCAATAAGTTAGTGTATGCTGGAATATCATATTGTGGTTTCCTAAATGGTGTTTGAGAATAGGTATTGGCAATGTCATCAGCCCCTATGCAAATAATGTATACACTCTTTGATATTAACATTTCCATTCTCATTTCTCCAACTGCTTCCTTTATCTTATTCTTGTACTCCTTGAACATGTCCAATTGTTCTGGTAATGATAACACTAACTTAAAACAACAACAAGAAAAACAAAAAAGTAAATTATAGTTAGTTTTAACATATGCATGCAATTAAAAATTCAAACTCAGTATTAGACATAGTTATTTACTGCTAATTGAGAAGTTAGAGGATCATATCCTGCACCACCAGAGGCAAAGCTTACACCTGTTAAGAGATCTTCAAGTTGTAAATTTGGATCAAGATAAGCTGGCAAAAGTTTCTTGACTCCAAATTTTGAAGCTGAATAAAAAAAAGAAAAATTGTTAAGAAACTTAACAAAAATATGTTCATTTTGTTTTTTCCCTACAATTTAAAACCGTTGTTGTATAACATAATGAACAAATAAGTAGTATTTTTGTACCAATGATGTCTGAAGGGACTACACCATTGCTAAACCTTCCTGTTGGTTGATTTCCACCACCAAAGTCTCTACCATAAGGTAGAAAGTTGCACTTGACATAAGTGTCAATGTAGTTGTTATTACCTGAGTCAACTATAGAGTCTCCAAACACAATGAGTGCTGGAATTGTTTCATTGTTTGGTAGATTCACAGCATTACCACAATGTAGAGAGATAAAGATTGTAGTAAGAGAGAAAAGATTAACAAGAGGTGATTGAAAAAGAAGATTTTGAAATAGCAATTTCATGTTTTTGTAGAATAATATGATGGAGCTTGACTACACCTTATTGGAACTTAACTTTAGCTTGGTGGTGTAAGCCTTTTATATAACTTAGCAAAAAAAAAATTTACTAAAGAGAAATATATTATATTTCTTTTGTGATAGCAACCTCATATTATATAGATTGATATATAGTTAATGAGGCATGCTGCACCAATATAAAAAATACTTATTGAATTCATATAAAAGACTGATAGTGAGAGAAGCATGCATTATGGACTCTCCATTGCGTTAGGTCATATAATTCTTTTTAAAAAGTTAACCTGCCATATGAGTTTTCATGTGACATCTTGAATACTGAATCATCCTTTTCTTTTCTACAGGAATACCAAATCCTAAAACGACATGAGGCCTTTTCGAAAAATTAATGACAATATCTTTAAAACTGTTCTATATATTCTCTTTGTTATAAATTTATATTTTATTTTTGTCTAATTTTGAAGTTTGAAATAATTATTTTTGGGAAATGCTTAACAAAGCAAAAAACAACATCTGAAGAAGATCATGAAGGCAACTATAAGCGTTGCACAATTCAAAGTCAAACCAAAATTATATTTCACTATCCTGTGTTTTTCGGCCCGTACGAGATTTGATTGAGTAGAAGGCAATTCGTAAAAAATTTCGTTGTAAAACGTCTCGCTACATATAACATTTGCTGATTTTATTGTTGAGATTTTAACCAATTTATGCAAGGAAAAAACGGTTAACTGGTGTATTTAGCATATAAATAAAGTATGTTATTAAATTATTTGTAAGATAACAAATTGGTGGTCTGGTGTTGTAATTATTTGCTTTAAGAATTTGTCATGTCATCATACTTTAGTTGACAGGGACAATATGGTATGCATGAGTTCGATTCGAACTTCAGATTCTTCACTTATTCATCTCTAATGGTGAATTTCAATCCTCTAAATTACTTGACCAAAAAAAGAAAAGATTTGGCGTGTGATCAAAACTTGCATGATGATTCATTTCGCCATTTTAAAAGCATAGTTTTTATAGCAATGAATGCTATATACAATGAATTATTTATCGTGAAATCTCACATGGCGTTTTTGAAGCCACTTGAGTCACTTTGGTTCGAAAATTAAAGAAAAAGTCATGTTAACCGGTGCCTCTAGGGTACCGGTTAAGAATACTAAAAAAGGAAGTTATAAATTAAAAATGACACTTTTTTTTTATGGATTGATTACACAATTTTTAATACAATAATTATTATATAACTTCATTTTTTTTAGTATCCTTAATCAATGTTCAGGGGCACCGGTTAACATTTCTCTTAAAGAAATCACCCAGGTAGTAATGCTATGTACTTTTATATGTATTCATTACTTTTAAAAGTGGTAACTTTTACCTCTATATGACTTGTATTTTTAAGATTTTTTTTTATAGATTCCTTAAATAATGCCTTTAGTTTAATTGTTAGCACGGTCCAAAAGATTAATATAAAATCAGAAAGTGTACAATATTTGTCAACTTTTGATGTATAAGAAAACATTTCTCACATCATTTGTTCCAAACATGCAATTAGCTAGACTTTTTTAACTTTAACTTCGAATATGGATTACCTTAATAATTATAAAAAAAACGATTACCCTACAAATTATAATACAATCAACGCAAATTTTTTCCTTCACATTTCAGTAGAAAGCAACTACTAACTAATTGAAAAGTACATGTAAGGGTTGCAAAAAATCGTGGAGGCAACTGCTATATATGAAGAGTTACTACTTGAGGACGATTTGACAACAGAAAAAGGGTTTTCATTAACACATGAATGAACGTGAACCTAATAATTATTGACATTGACAAAATAAAAAACATATATGGTGATACAATTCCTCAAAATTCATGACAAAAAAAGTTGTACCGCCAAATGTGGATGTTGCGTAGCTAGCTTCGATGGTGATCTAGAGCAGTAGATATTGAATTTTTAGACCAGCTCACATTAGACTATATCTTGTGCCATGTTTTCTCGTTAGGAATTAATTTTTGTATATTGTTCTCAAGACTCAAATATTTAGGACTATGCGAGGATGATGATAAGACTGATGTTTATCTCACATATATAGAAAACTTTTGAGATATGATTTTAGTTACGCGTTCTCCACTTAATGTATGTTTGATTTCACGTTTTGGATTATTTAGCGTGTGTTTAGGGTTATTCAATGCAATATTATTGGATTGTAATGGATTGCGATCATTTGCCTTCTATTTTGTCCAATCTCATGATCATGAACAATTTTAATGTCAAATACACTACAATTGAAGTTGAGTTGTCCACTTCTTTATTTTTCAGCACATTGAAGCACTTTAAAAGTGAACTTGCCTTAACAACATCTAGTAGCACTGATGACAGATCATCTTACGTTATTCTTAACATGTTTTTCAGTCATTTTCAGTAGGTTTTACCAGCAGAACAGAGGAGAATTAGAACAATTGTCTATTATTTCAGGACATTTGTAATGTTTTCTATATTTGAGTTTGTAATTCTATTATTCAAGAAACATAGCAATTATAAGATGTTTTTTATGTAATTCACAAAGAAATCATGCAAATCAGCAAAGCAAGAACATCCGAAGATTAGTGACAACCTTGGGAAGATCAATAATGAAGATTCAAGAGGTCTCAGAAGACTTAACAGAGGGAGAAATTATGTTCCCAGGTCCCAAGACATCTTATATGGAAGCAAACACTCAAAAGGACGGAAAACCAAAGTATTAGGGCTTGGAACGCACTCACGTCACATGCGCCCGTGCATTGTGTAGTGCGGGCTAAAACTGTTTTTTCCTCTTCTTTTTTTTTTTTTTGGAAAAGCCTGATTTTTGTGTCTAACTTCAGGTGGAAACTCTCCCTATAAATACCATATTCCTCATTCACAATTTCTCGTTCAGAACTGGAGCAGTTCAAGAGGAAGGCGAACACTATGAGCTTTCAGGAGGCGTTTCTCTCTCCACTCTCCAAGTTTTTCCAAGGTATGTTTATTTCTTTTGTAATTTATTTTTAGTTACCATGAGTAATTAAATCTTTTTAGACTGGGGTTCTAAGATGAAACTCTATTTTATTTGTTGGATAATTATTTAATTTAAAGTCGTTTATTCAGTTATTTTCTGTTCGCTATTTAGTTTTACCGTAGTGCATAAGATTTGTCTCCTCTGGAGTGCAACCCTAGTTTAGACACTTAGGTAGTGACAAGACCTAATATTGATGTTTATATATGTCTATCTAGGAAGTAATTAATTAGTAACCAGCGAAAGAAACCGAAAGAGAGTGGACCCTGGTAGTATGTACTTAGGAGGTGACATAGCTAATATTGACTAAAATCAGCTGAAACCAGGATGTAAATAGTTAGTAATTAAGGAAACACGTGACTTCATGACTTAAACCAGCTCAGTAACTCCATTCTCCTCGCACCTTGGTAAGGTAGATGTTGATAGGATTTCCCATTTGTAGAACTACCGAGAGGGAGAGTGTGCTATGTGCTCCTAAGATTCAAAGATGCGAAAACCTTTAGGAACACTGTCACCATACCTTTGGAAATTTAGGAAGGCCAACTTAAGTTTATGTTTAGATTACCCCTGAGGGATTAATACCTCACATGTAAGGATCACCGTGTGACTAGTTGGTGCAATTCAACAGGGAGAGGGATAGACCGAAATCAACCAAGACAGTAAGACCTCACACGTAAGGATCACTGTGCGACCAGCAGGTGCAACTTGACAAACTGATTAGGTTACCATGTCCCTACGGACTCATCATTCAGATAATCTACTTAGAATAACTGAACGCGACTTGACTATTAATTAATTCCAACAAATGAATATGGGATTCAAAGAATCCTAACCATTGTTAACATTCTGCAACCAAACATGTAACTTTGCTCTGTTGCAAACAAATTATCTTTGCAAACTATAAACCCTTAACTCTTTTATTATTTTATTTTTCAAAATAAGTAATGTGAATTGTTTGGACGAAACGACAATCGATGTGGATACGATACTCTACTTATCACTTTATTACTTGATAAACGATTTGGTAAACTTGTCTAATCTGACCATCAAGCGGCCAGATAGCAGACTTGTTCATAAGGTTCGGACAAAAGATTTGGACACACACATAAAAATACATACCCCATATGTCCCTTAACAAGTGAGCATTTTGTTCATTCGCACATATTCAGAAGAAAAAAAATGTATATGTGAAAGAGAAAGAAAAATGGTTTTAAGTGTCTTGTCAAGTATTGGTACATTCCTCATTATCATAAATGCAAAATGGAATATATTGAGTTGAGAGTGATGAAAGTAGTATTAATTAGAGTTATAATTAAAAAAAAGTAATTAATAATGTATTGAAAAGTGAAATTCATCAATTATTTTAGGACAACTTTTTTGTTGTTGCAAACAGCTAAGGTTTTTTTTGGGACGGATGGAGTATCATTTAATTATTTGAAAATATTATTTAATTATTTTCTCTTTCTACCTTTTTTTCATTTTTGTGAGAGTGCCTAAATGTTGTGTCTAAAGTCTTGCGATCATACAAAAGTTTCTCCCTTTAATTAATGAGAGCAATTCTAATTTGGACACAACCCCAAATCAATTTTATTTAGACACACACTCAATAAATTAAAAATATAAAAGAAAAAAGAACTAAATGATGTGACTAAATCATTTATCTTTTAATTTTTTAGATATGTGTGCGCGTCCAACTAAATTTGTTTTAAAGTTGTGTCTAAGTAAGAATTTTTCAATAATGATTCCCGGATGTTTTAGTCATAAATGAAACTTGCATCTCATATCTTTCAACATTAACGAAAACTCTTTAATCACTATACTACCCAACCACTTGGTTTATTATACTCTTTTTCACTCAAGGTTTATTATACTTGATTTTTCTATACAATTTCAAGATAAAATTTCATAAAGTACCACCAAATTCATAGATTGAAGATACAATACAAATATAAGTCCCGTAATTTCAAATCGCCAATTGTTTTCCTTAACAAGAAGAACAAGCTGAGACAAGTCGATTCATGTATTTACATGCTTTATTAGGTGTATATATAGGTGCACAAGAAGTAAATAATGTAGAAAGTCGAAGCCACTAGAAGAAGTCCTTGATTTTGTCATCAAAGACCATATCACAAAGCAGATTATAAGTCTCTTGTGTGGGATGGTAACTGTCCCAGAATATATAGCTTGAAGGGTTTGAACATATGTTTGGGCTGTAATGGTTGCACAATATACTTACTTCTATGTTTCCTGTTCCACAACATCCTTTATCTGCTACTTCAAAACCTAAACCATGCACCAAATATAATGAGAAATGAATTAGCCAAAAAAACAAATACGCTAATCAACTCAGTCGAGGGATTAACGTCAATACCGTTTTAAATTGATTTTGTTATTGTGTAATATAAACTGTTCAATCTTAAATTAACGGCCAAGATCAAAAACCACGTGTAAATACTTGTTTTTCCCACTGCAGGGAATCCGAATCTATGAGTAGAGATCTTTATATTTCTCAACAAAATGGAGAGTTTTGTTACTATATAATTTCCAGTACCTATAAATAAAGCAAACATTTCCATCACTAGTAATATAATTAGGCCTTCGTATACTCTGAAATCAAAGAAATTTTGTTCTCTATTTCTCAAAATTTTCGTTTTAAAAATAACGATTATCCTTACTCAATCAAACTCGTCAATACGGTGCCTGATGGTCATCATAATATTACTGTATGGTTTTTTCTTACATGCACAAGTAAATTACTTGCACCATGCACAAGTTTACTTTCTATAGTTGGATCCATAAATCACATCATATTTCAATTAATTTAATGGTGAAACTTATTGATCCAATGGTGGAAACAACCTTGTGTGTGGTGCAAGACTTTTCTTCCTTGTGCACCATAGACTTAGCCTTGCGCTATATACGAAGATGCAAATGAATTTGAATTTGATGAAATAACTAGTAAATGTTTTCCTTTTATTTATGTGAGAAGTTTCTGAATGTAATGGTAACCAACTTCTTATACTTTGTGTAGAAAATCATTTACTATAGGCATCTAAAAATGACAATGTTTGCGTCTGATTACCGTATTTTGCAGGGTTTTGAACTAACTGCGTTAATGAAGTGTAAATATCAAGGTAGACAAGCTTAGCTTCTGGAAATTTATTTTCAAAGGCATCCATTTGAGATACTAATTTGGAGTTGAAGAGTCTTGCTGCTTGGTTTTCAAAATCGGAACATCCTCTCTCGATGCCTCCTCCAATTGTTCTCTGTGAGGGCACACACCCTATATTTGGCATACCAATTACTCCAATTCTTCTAGCTCCTAAACCATATAGTTCCTGCATTCAATTCAGTTTTATATTTAATTCATTCAAGTTCGAAACTTATGAAAACTAATAACACTAGACAGAAAATCATGTTATAACAAACATTAAGATCCTGTTTGGATTGACTCGTTTGAGTGTATCTAATGTCATAAGCTTTTATGCCATTATTTGAGAGCATATGAAACCAGCTTATTACATATCTATAAGCTGTTTTTAGCTTATTTTCATAAACTCTCCTGCAAAGTTTATGAAAACTGTTTATAACTTATATGAAAACAATTTGACTTTATTTAATCTTATATATAAGTGTTTATACTATCAGTGCTTAATTTAGTTGTTTATCCAAACAAAGCATATGCCTATATGTTTGATGACTTTAGTATATACATCTTTCTTTTTTATAAAAGGATTGGCTAATAACTGATTATTAAAAGCTACATTGGATAACTTCAAAATGTACAATCAATTGCACAAATGATATGTTATTGTTTGTATAACATACCTGCAAGAAGTTTGAGGCATATGAAGCCAATAAATCTGTGTATGATGGAATATCATATTTTACTCTCCTATATGGTGTTTGAGCATAAGTATTAGCAATGTCATTACTTCCTATGCAAATAATGTATAAACTCTTTGATATTATCATTTCCATTCTCTTTTCTCCAACAGCTTCCTTTATCTTATTTTTGTACTCCTTGAACATGTTCAATTGATTTGATAATGATATCACAGACTTACAACAATAAAAGAATTATAGTTAGTTTAAATATATGCTATGCATGTAATTAAAGATGCAAATTCAGTGTTAGACTTAGTTATTAATTTACTGCTGATTTAGAAGTTAGAGGATCATATCCTGCACCACCAGAGGCAAAGCTTACACCTGTTAGAAGATCTTGAAGTTGCAGATTTGGATCAAGATAAGCTGGCAAAAGCTTCTTGACTCCAAATTTTGAAGCTGAAAAAAAAATGCACTTGTTATTAAGAATCATGAAAAAAATTGTTCATTCTAATTTTTCTCCTATGTATAAATGGCTTTAAATTGCGGTCTGCTACCGCAATATAAATAACTATATCGGCTGCATTATCCACAATATAAAGGTTCGCATTGTAACGGGCAAGAATTATTTTTGTACCAATGATGTCTGAAGGGACTAAGCCATTGCTGAATCTTCCAGTTGGTTGATTTCCACCACCAAAGTCTTTGCCATATGGTGGAAAGTTGCACTTGAACAGTGTTGATGATGTAGTTGTTATCACCTGAGTCAACTATAGAGTCACCAAAGGCAATGAAGGCTGAAACTGTTTCATTGTTTGGTAAATTCACAGCATTACCATAATGGAGAGAGATAAGGACTGTAGCAAGACAGAACAGAGTGACAAGAGGTGATTGAAAAAGAAGGTTTTGAAAGAGCAACTTTATGTTTTTGTAGAATAATATGAAGAGCTTGACTACACCTTATTGGAACTTAACTTTGGCTTAGTGATATAAGCCTTTTATAAACCTTACCATAAATTATGTGATACCAACCCCAGTTAATTATATTATTAGTTGATAAAAAAGTTTAATTTACTGGATTTTTAAACCTTTAAGATATTGAATATGCCTCTAATTTTTATTTTTTTATATAAATTATTTCTTAGACATGTTAAGAAAAGTACGCCATCGTGTTTGTTTAAAATTATTGGAAAAAAGTTGTATTTCTATCTCTTCTATTAAAAATGATTTTCTTCAAAAGTTAATGAAAATAGCTTTTCATTTTTCAGCATAAATATAACTAATATAACTTTTGATAAACCTTAAATAAAGGAAACTTATTGCGGTCCTACATGGATGGTATCACATAACAACAAAAAATAGGGAGAAAAATACATTAGATTTTTAATAATATAAAAATGGATTAAAGTCTGTTTCTTAATAAAAGTGAGAAAGTAAACAAACGTAAAGAGATAAATATTGTACAAGTACCATTGTTGCTCTCTTCTGTCTCCTCTTTTAAGTGTGTGTTTGGTTCTTTGGTATACAGAATTGATTCTGAAAGAATTGATTATGATAGAATTGATTCTGACAGAATTGATTTATGTTTGGATGCAACAATGCATAATTGATTAAACATAATGGTTGTTGTTTGGATAGTTTTGATCAAAATTGTTTTTGAATGTATAATTACCAAAATGGATATAGCTAAATAGAAATTACTAAATTAGGATAATTAAGTGCAATATAGTCTTAAAATATAAGTTATTACAATACTAATAGTTCAACCAAACAAATAATGCAATATTTTTCCTTTGTAGAAATTCATAAGAGATGCTAATTTATGAAACCAAACAAATTTTATAAGCATTGCAGCAAAGAAAAAAAGTTAAATTTGATACAAGAAGTAAGCAAATCAAAGTTAAAATCACTCAAAAATGTCAAATTACCTTGTTGTTGTTGTTATATTTTGAGCAAAAATTTTCCTTTTTGTTGTTCTCTTGAGCAGAATATTTGCTTGTAGGTGATGATGTTGTTATATAACCTAATGGTAATAAATTTTCAGATTAAATTTGGCAAGGGTGGTTGAGTTCTAGCTAGAGAAAAGTGGTTAGTGAAGTGAATGAAATTAACGTTCCAGGTAGAAAAAAACACAGATATGGTTGGAGAAAGGGTGGGAGAAATTGATGATGATTAAGAGGGCAGTTATGGAATTAATAATAGTTTATTGTAGAATTGATTTTAGGAAAGCTAAGAGTTAGGAATTGTAACTTTAAGGAGAATTGCTTTTGAAGGATAGAAGCAATTCTTAAAAGCCAAACCAAACATTATTAAAAACTCAATTTTTCACTTTTGAGGTTTGTAGAAGTGATTCTTGATGCTGAAAAGCCAAAACAAACATGCTCTTAAGATACCAAGATAAATCAAATTTTAATTAAGGGACCAAAGCGATACTAATTAAATAGTTAAGGGACCGAAAATACAATTTAGTTTAAATTTAATTAGAATAGAAACAAAATGGTGTTATAGTAAAATATAAGTGGGTGTAGCTTGCTAATTTACACCTTAGTGTTTTTAGGTGGGTGTAAATTAACAGCCACTTTAAATATAAATTTAATTTTAAATTAATATTAACATAATTTATTTCCTCTTAAAAAAATATTTATTTGTCTTGAGAAATAAAAAGTTAAAATTGGACACAAATCTATACACCAAAAGGCATCTTAGGAACATCCATACATAAAATAGACAAATCAAATATAGTCACTATTTTTAATATATGTAAATAATGACATGAATAAGTTTATAATAAGAGAGAGTGGTACTAGTTTTTTGTAATTTGGACCTAGTACCATTATTTTGAGCTAAGAACTTGCTCACTTCTTGGCAATATGCTCACAAATTTCACAAGACTCAAACCAGATTTAATACTTTTAACATTTGCTGGCAATACTTTAACCTGTAGAAAATAGAAAGAACGGTAATGAGAGAACAATAAAAATATATTTTCATAAAAATACAAAAGAAAAAGATGCAAAGTCTTACTTTTAAGCTTATTAAAGCGCTCTTTACGGAGTCGGCATTCTTCCAAGTGCAACCGCCAAAATAAATTTTAGAATGGTGTGATAAGCCATAATTTGTCATAGTTTATGTGGTGTTTAGTTCCTAATTTCAATAAGAATTTGTGTGTTTTAGCTTCCTTTTAGAACTATTTTACTTCAAAGTCTTTTGTTTTGTTTTCTAGGTAAAAAATAATGAATAACAAGTTAAGGATAAAAAGCATGGGTGAAAAGTCAAGAAAGAAGAAGAAAAAGCAAGTTTGGAGTCAATTTTACAAGCATGGGTGAAATTCTTTTAAGGAGGGTAGAATGTAACAACCCAACTCTAATTAATAGTGGAGAGAAAATTAATTAGAATTAGATTCAGAAGAGATAACTTGGTCATTTCTAACAAAGGAAAGGAAGGATATATTGGTCGTTTTCACTACTAGTGACAATATAGTAAATACTAGACTGATCAGTGGTATTTTGGTAATAATCTCAGGCTGATTTAAGAGCAAATGGGTAGAATTTTGTAAACAAAAATCAGAGGAGGAATGCTAGCAACACTCTCTATAATACTCACTTTCTTACACATTGGAAATAGAACACACAAAGTAGTGGGACATACATTGATTTCATCCAATAGAAGAGTGGGTGCTAGAGAGAGTGTTCAAAAGTGAGTGTTGCTAGCATTTCTCAAATCAGAATCTCTTTCTTCTTCTTCTCTCTCGTACGCCCCTCCATGTCACAAACCCACCTTCCATTATTTTTTCCTCTCCAATTCTTTCCCAAATCCCAAGTTGCATACACCAATTGGTGAGTAATATTTTCATTGGAGCACAAGGGAGCCAATGCAGGACAAGGGAGCCTTGTTGGAGACAGAGTTTTGGGTCAAGACTGCATCAAGAGGAAGTTGTTCTTTGAGGTGGGTTTCCTCTCCTAGACTTGAATTTAAATAATTAGAATTGATACCTTCACGTTGGTACAGTGATTAGTATGAGATATTAAGTGATTTTCATGAATGATAATTTCTGGAAATTGTTGTTGAAATTAGAATTAGGGTGGATTAGTGTGTGGAACTAGAACTATAGTTATACAAATTCTTTAACTAAGCTATGTCTAGGAACATTAAGTAATTAATTGAATCGTGGGATTGTCAAAATTACACTTTGTTGAGTTTAGTTTTCTATATACCCATATGAACCTTGAGCCCACATATATATCTAGGTGTGATATGAATAAATCGATTAAGCTTAGTTACTATGAAGATCAAATTCTGTTTTATATTGACACTGATGCCTACAAATAGATTTGTCTTATCTTGTTATGTGTCTCTGCTAATTAAGTCATAGACTTCTTGTGATACTTAAGAACTAGGCCAGTTTATAGACAGAGAAAAAGAAAAGTATTTTCTTTAGAGGCACATTGTGAAATGAATGACAGTTCAACTGTTAAATCATTTTAGAAATATGCATTGTTCGTGCTGTTTCATCTGAACTGTTTTGTGCAGGTACAATAAATGTTTAACAATAGTTAAACACTCAGATTTCTACGGATGTGCCATCTTTTGAACTGGTCCCTTAATAATTAATGAGAAATGATATTTGTACAACCATTTTTTGACAACTTTCTCTCTCATACTCACATGTTGTTCTTATCATCTCTCTTCCTTTTTCTCTCTCCATTGTTGTTGACCAATAAGAAAAGAGAAACACGTGATTGTCACCAAAGTTGTCATTAGATAGATGTACATATATCATTGCGCTCATAATTAATTGCTAATGTGATTTAAAAAAGTCACACTCATATAATAATCATAATAATAATTTGTTTTACTAAATTAATAGTAATAATACTTTTTTTAAAGGAATAATAAATAATACATAGTATAGTATATTGTTTTTAAATTATGGCATGATATATCTGTAATCTAAAGTACTTACATCCACGATACGCTCAGCTGACACCATGTGTTTCACTCCGTGATGTTGTTGCATCTCTTTGCTTCTAGTCTCCATTACATCCTTAGCATACTGTAAATCAAATTGTTTAGATCATATTAATTTGATGAACCTGCCAACAAATAAATGATTAGGAATGTTTTTAGGTCGACCTGTGAACTGCCATACTCATCCTCAAACACGAACGGCAAAAAAGATAGGACCCCTGTCTTTGCAAGATCATCAACTATAGAGACAATATCCTTCGCTATACCCTAAAAAAACATAGAAATGTGCGTATCAGACAATATAGAATATGTACTTAGTTAATACCTAATTAACATGTTATTAAGCAAGCCATCTCTAACTCATCATCAACAATGATACGAGCGAGCCATGGTGATAAGATGTCTTCCTCTCAAAAAGAGTCAATATCCACATCGTCGTCATCATTAACCATCATTGTTTGTAAAACTTCTTAAATTGTGGGTTAATTACACAATAATGCAAACATCAATGTAGACCCAAATTTTAAAATGACTCAGCATATCCTATAGTCTAAGTTTTCACCAGGTATTAAAATAATTTGTCTGTGTCATATACTTGCAGATTCTTTTTGCAGTTTTAGTTTCATAAAAGTCTCAAGCTTGGTTATTTTTTTCGTGTCTGCTATCGTAACCTCAAGTCTGAAGATCAGAGATGTGTCCCAAGGGTTAAGGGTGAGTGTTAGATTCAGAGGATGCAGCGGAAGAATGAACCTAATAAGGAAGTCAAAGGGATACCTAGACACTCAGCAGAACAAAGAAGTTTGTGAGTTTTTAACGGACACACCAAGAAGAAATTACATGCTTTTATAACCTTGGCCGCATGGAGTGTCGGGTAGTAGGTGACATTGCAACTTTACAAATGAGTTCTAATGGATAGTCTTAAGAATCAGGTTGAGGCAATGCCTCAAATCGTAAGGTTTAAGAGCAGTGGAAATTGCAATAATGGTAGAGAACATGGTGACAGACACATTTCTTTTGCACTAAGTCAAAAGTGATTGAAGTTACCAACATTATAGCTCGACAACTAAGATTAAATGTTTGACCTTAGAAAGTCTCGAATGTCTAGAATGCTTAATAATATCAACACAATGATTATACTTTAACTCCAAGTTACGGGACGAAGAGTCAGCATGTGAAAGCGAGCTCATCATAACCTTATTAACTACAAAGACTGAATGAACTGGTTATCGAAGAGTAAAGAAAATTATAATGGATGATTGGCTTGACAGGGCTCTAGAGGATAAACATTGAACTCAAATTTCAAGAGAGGAAATAATGGCGACAGAGACCATGTCAGCGTAAGTGAAGTAGTGTAAGAACTGTAGTACAAACAGAAGATACATGAAATTGAAAGGAGAGATTGTGAAACGAGTAGAAACTAATTAGAGGGACCACAAGAAGATCTAAGTTGTCCATTGAGGGAATCAAATAAGCAGTGCCAAGGTTTATGAAATTGAAGCGAGGATCTCAAGTAATGGATGAAACATGATTTATAGTTGGATTGAAGGGGAATTATTAAATCATGGTCGAATGATACAGTTTGATGTAAAAGGATTGGATTTACGGGTGGTGATGTTAGTGGAGAATCTGTTTCTAGAATTATCAAGTTCACCCTTCCCTAAATGAGTTTCAATGGAGCAATTTCACCTTCTTTAGTAAAATTAAATAATCTTAGGGTCTGTTTGGGAGAGGGGTTTTAGGGGGGGGAGGGGAGGGGAGGGGAGGGGAAGGTTTGTGGACATGAACTCATTAGAATTTTCCAAGTTGGAGATGTTGAAGTTTCTTTATTGGAGTTATAACATGTGATCAGAACAAGTTGCTGATGGACAATCTGGTTAGAAGTTCATTGAAAGGGTTGATTATTCAAGTTATTCACTTCCTAGAGTATTCTTCTTCCACCTTGTGGAATTTCCACATCTTCCCGCTCTTAATGTTAGTAGTAGTTTATTCACTGTGGTAGATTCAGTTCTCAAAATTGCACTAGTCGAAAACTTAATTAGGACTCTGTTACCATATAAGGTGAACAAAACTGTAATCATTCCTTCTCCTTTTCATTTCAACCTGTCAGTACTATTGCCTTGAAGCCTTTTACATAACATGTTATTAAGCAAGCCATCTCTAACTCATCGTCACCAATGATAAGAGCGAGCCATGGTGATAAGATGGAATGATTACAGTTTGGTTCACCTTATATGTAGGTAGTTAGCACTCTAATCATGAAAACAAAAAACAAAATCATACATCGATTGGCGGATAACCGTTAGGGAGTCCAACGACTGCGTAAGTGACACTGTTATCGACCACCTGTACACAAATCGTTATTAAATGCCTTATATATATTACAAAAAAAAAATTATAATTAGAAATACCAGTTTTTCGAATTCCTTGACAATTGCAGTGCGGGTTTTGAGCTTTTCATGCCCTTCAACTTTCTGTAATCGAAATTCATTACTGGATGGTATCTTCTTCCCTTTGACCTCCATCTTCATGAGGCTAAAGAAACAAACATGTTGGTTAGTTGGAATTATATTTTTCATTTCAAGCTTTCTTTAAGCTAATTAATAATATACTTATTTGGAAGTCTTAACATTCCTTGATTAATGATAGCTATGATAGGTTACAAATTTTTTTCTCCTGAATATTTTTTATACCTGTGCGTGTGTCGTTCAGATGACCATACGTCATAGAACACAACACCCGTCAACTTCAAGCCGATATCAATGCCCATTATAAAGCCACCCTTTTTGATAAAATCGCGCAAGAGAAATAAACGATGCTTATACGTCATCGTCGTACCTATGTGAAGAAAGAAAGAAAAAACACATAAAGAGCTCAAATCCTTGGGAAGAAAAGGTTTATTGAGCTGGTAAACAACGAATACAAACGAAGCAAATAAACAACGATTCTAAAAATGCAAACGGTGTCAATACCTAAACTTGGAAGAAGGAGACGGCAGAGAAACTTAGGGTTCACTGATGATCCAGAGTAAATAGTGTGAGATATTTTGTGGGTCCGGTTTATATTTATAATGATCTTTTTAAAATATTTAAATATAATTTTAATTCAAATTAAATTAAATAGTGAATTTTAAAAATTTGATCCAACATGAATTTAAGCTAACGACCGTTTGATCTGGTTTTCTTTCTTCAACTTCTCTATATTTTTAAGAAGAAGTTAGGTCAAACAGAATACCAATAAAGTACCTTTTAAATTTTTAGAATGCGTAAAATTGAATGGAATGAGCTTTGACCAAAAGTTGTTGAATGTTACTTCAAAAAATTACTTCTCGACAATTTATTTCACAAGCACCTTTCTTCAACTCACGCCGGCAACTTTTTCTTTTATTTTTTAATATTATATTTCAATTTGTTTTTTTCTTCCATTTTATTTTATTTTATTTTTTTAACCGGTTCATTTAATTTTTTTTAAGGAGGGTCCATTTAATTTTATTATCTTTTTTTTAAGGAATTTTATTATCTTTTTATCACTTATATATTTAATTTCAATATCGTTTAAGACGGCTTCTTCCATGGATCAATATGTCAATATGTTCCACCATGGATCAATTTTTATTGACCTGAAAATCCGGTTGCCACTTAATGTTTACCTGCTACTTCAGGTTCATTCCAATTATTTCTATTTTTAACAAATCGATTTTCAATAACTAAAAACCAAGTTTATGACGTCATCAATTAACAATAACTTTACCAAAATCCAAATCCAAGATTTTACCAAAATCAAAATCCCTTAATTCGATCCAAGATTTTACCAAAATCAAAATCCCTTAATCCGATCCAAGATTTTACCAAAATCAAATTCCCTTAATCTGAAAAAGAAAAATCCTAATTGTTGCTTCTTGTTTCCTCATTCGTGCAAATCCAAATCATAATCAAAGTTTCAAATCAAAGTAACAAATCAAAATCCAAATCATTGCTTCCTGTTTCCTCGTTCGTGCAAATCGTTGCGAATCTGTTGTAGTAAACAGTGTTTTGAGTAAGTATATTTTCTTCGACTATCTTTGCAATAAACGATGTTAGTTGTGTTAGATCCAAAGGGGTTTTTAGATCTTTACTTATATCAGCTTTTTCAAAGTGGTGTTAGATCCTAAAGTTAGCCGTGTTATTATTAATCTGGAGTCTAATTGTTTATGAATATGAAATAATTAGATCAAATCTTAAAGGAATACATAGATGGTGCTCAGATTGCATTTGCAACACTGTTGAAAGTAATTTCTGATTCAAAAGAACTAATGACCGGTGATGATCTTGCAAATTTGAGTTAAATCGACGGTGTTGGTTGATTTGAAATGTTGTCACACCTTACTAACAATATGCAAATTTTTGTTAAATGGTGGATTGATTTTAATTGTTAATATGCTTTCTTACTTGTAGCAAAACATTAACAATATCATGTCTATGAATGACCACAATCAAGGCTCAACACAACATATGAGTAACAATAGCAATGGAACTGAAAGTAGTTCGTATGAATGAGAATGGGGATAGTGAGTTTGAAGATGAGCATGCTTTTGAAGAAGATGTGAATGAGAATATGAATGAGGATGAGGATGAGATTGGGGATGGTGAGTATGAAGATGAGCATGAGATTATGAATGAGGATGAGAGTGGGGATGATGAGTATGAATGAGGATGATGGTGGGGATGGTAATGAGAATGGGAATGAAGATGAGAATTTGGACAACACTAATGAAGAATTCGATGAACATAACCCAGAAGAAGATCCAATTACCATAGATGGTTTGCCTAATATATTGAAGTTGAATATGAAAAATAGTAGCATTGAAGATGTTGGGAGGTATGATTTTTTAGAATTAGAAACCGCATATCAATTCTATAGTTAGTATTGAAGAATGAATGGTTTCTCTGTCCGCAAAAGCAAGCTTGTTAGGAGTGTAAAGGGTGAGAAGTTGCAACAAACATTTGTTTGTTTTAATGAGGGTTACAGGGAAGCTAATGAGAGAACTACGCCAACTCCAAAGCGTGAACCAAGACGTCAAAGTAGGTGTGGTTGTTTGGCTAAATTTCGTGTTCACGTTAATATTCATACAGGAAGATGGTATGTGACTCTCTTTGTTGATGAACACAACCATAGATTGATTGAAGATAAATATTGTTCTACGTTACCTGGACATAGAAAGTTTACGGAGGCTGATATTTCCCAAATTCAAAACTTTAAAAAGGTTGGAATTAGGACTTGTCAAGTATATGGTGCATTTCCAAACAACTCTGAGAGATATGGGAAGATAGGTTTTAGAAGGAAGGACCAATATAATCAAGTTGCCAAACAACGACATCAACGATCGCCTGATGCATCCACTGCACTAAAGTTTCTTAGAGATCTGGAAACCAAAGACCCGATGATGTTTGTTAGACACACAGTTGATAACGAGGGGAGGTTGAAACATCTTTTATGGTGTGATGGTGAGAGCATATTGAATTATAAATTGTTTGGTGAAGTTGTAGCATTTGATGCGACATATAGGAATATCAAGTATATGTGTCCTTTTGTTGTGTTTTCTGGAGTTAATCACCACAATCAAACAATTATTTTTGCAACTGCTCTCGTATCAAATGAGACTGAAGAAACATATGTCTGGCTACTTGAACAAATGATGGAGGCAATGGAAGGCAAGGCTCCAACATCAGTTATAACCGACGATGATTTATCCATGAGGAATGCAATTCGTAATGTTTTTCTTGAGCTCATCATAGCTTATGTGCATGGCATTTGCTACGCAATGCAGTTAGCAATGTAGGTGTTCCTGATTTCATGCCATACCTAAAAAGGTGCATGTTGGGTGACATTGATGTTAGTCGGTTTGAAGAAACATGGGCTGAAATGGTGAGTAGGTTTGGATTGGAAGGCAACAACTGGATACAAGAATTGTACGAGAGAAGAAACATGTGGGCTACAACTTTGATACGAGGTAATTTTTTTGCTGGGATAAGGACCACATCGAGGTGTGAAGCGTTGCATAGCCATATTGGAAAGTATGTTCACTCCAGATGCAATTTAACTAATTTTGTTCAACAATTTCATAGATGTCTAACATACTTTAGATTCAGAGAAGTGGAAGCTGATTTTGAAGGAAGATACGGTGAGTTTGTTTTGCAAACAAATTTCAAATCCTTAGAGGTTTGCATCTGTCCATTTTACAAATAGACTATTTCTTTTATTTCGACCTGCGTTAAAGAAAGCTTCGTCACTAAGAGTCTGCGAACGCATTAAGACGACAATGCTTGAAATTTACTTTGTTCAAAAGTGGAACGATACCGGATCAGTGTGGAATGTTGCATACTGCCCTACAATTGGGGATTTTAGCTGTAATTGCCAAAGGATGGAGTCCTTGGGGTTGCCTTGTCATCATATTATCATTGTACTAGTGATATTAGAAAAGGATGAGCTGCCTAGTTGTTTGAATGCTTTAGATGACTTTCATTTAGATGGCAGAGCAATGGATTTACTCTTCTTTGAGGATTCATGCTCATTTAGGCTCATTTCATGAACCTTGAGAGAACTGACAAGATCTTCAACACTTAAAGTGTTTAGATCTTTAGCTTCCTCAATAGCAGTCACCTTAGGTCTCCATCCAGAAGGTAAGCTTCTCAATATCTTGCTCACATGATCAGAAGCAACATAACTCTTCTTCAGTATTTGAAGTCTAGAGACTAAGGTTTGAAATCTTGAGTACATCTCCTCAATACTTTCATCATCCTTCATCTTGAACAACTCATACTGATGAACTAGCATAAGAGCCTTTACCTCTCTAACCTTCTTACTACCTTCATAGTTTGCACATAGTGAAGCAAACATTGCCTTAGCAGTTGATTTGTCACTCATCTTCATGTACTCTGTGCGAGGTATAGATGCAACAAGGATTCCTCTTATCTTGTGATGCTTCTTATAAAGTTTCTTCTGAGCAAGTTGAAGGTGAGAAAAACCACAAGAAGGGGGGTTGAATTGTGTTTTTGGAAACTTCTTCTTTTACGTTCTAGAGAACTGTTCTCAGGTTCAGAGTCTGAAGTAGTTCAGAGTCTGAGTGAGTTCAGAGTCTTTGCAGCGGATAAATGTAAAGAACAGAAGAAGAAAGAACACATGCAATTATACAGGTTCCTTCCACAAACCGAAAGTAGTCATGTCCCCCTTGCACTTCCAAGGAGAGTTCCACTAAAATGTAATCTCAAATTACAAGTTGCTCAATCACACAAGAAAGAGACTTATATTTGCTCAAGGACAACTCCAAGAGACTTCTATGCTCAATCA